>Ga0115011_10000043_pt1 | contig 125247 bp, 116 predicted proteins | sample TroAtlMetagenome_2_FD_88705 | JGI IMG/M metagenome (GOLD analysis project Ga0115011, IMG submission 88705) | Marine eukaryotic phytoplankton communities from Atlantic Ocean - Tropical Atlantic ANT8 Metagenome | ecosystem: Environmental > Aquatic > Marine > Oceanic | place: Tropical Atlantic... | reverse complement strand
TAAGGCCAATCCAATCGGCCCTAGACCACAGGCCGCGCGACTACGAACTATCATCAGAGAAATCCCATCCTTTAGCCACACAATCGCTGCCGCTAAGTCAATGCAGCTACGGCTTCCACCGCATCAGGAGAATTGGCGGGCCGCCCTAAACGCCTCTATTGAGGTCCTAAACCTCAGGATCGCAAAAACATCAAATGAGGGGGAAGAAAAGAGAGATGTCCGCTGGACACTTGATATGTCGAAAGTCTGGGAGAGGATTCTTGAGAGAGGGTTTCGTGATGTGGAATATAGTGTAAAACCGCAAAAGACCTGGGCGGGCGTATGGCGAAAGGCAGGCTATCCAAATGTTCGCCCTGATCTGGTTGTATCAAAAGACAACGAAGGGATGGTCTTTGATGCCAAGTACCAGAAACTCCCAATCCCACAAGATTACAGGAATCAAAACACCAATATTACAACAAAGCCCGCACTCTCAGAAAAGGTGGGGCATCTGTATCAAGTGTTTGCCTATGCCAATGTTTACTCCGCTGAAAACGGGGTTTTCCCGACGGTAGTGGGTCTAATATACGTCGATAGTGGCAGACATATATTGAGTAGCGCTCCAATTGTCGGAGACCCGAAAGTTGAGATGAAAATCATCTCGGTTCCGTTCCCTGAAGATTCAGATTTGGTATCAAATCACAAGTGGATGAGCTTCGCTGCCAGAGTAAAGTCCTCCCTAATCAGGCAGTTGGAGACCATATTGATAAATGGCGAGACGAAGACTGGGCCAGTGACCGATCATAGTTTCTCAGACAGAGAGAAACTAACCTTGCAGCTGCAGATCGGTGATAGCCCAGCGGGTGAAGAGGTCTCAAGCTGGCGCGAACTTCGGATCCTCACCCGTGACCACTTGACCAAGATTGACGCGAAGGAAAAGTTTACAGAGTGGCAGGAAGCATCCAAAGAAAACAGATGGTTAATTGAGCAAAAAGAGCTCTCTGGCCAAAAAAGCTGGGAGTTAATCCTTAGCGCCTGTAAGGCCTGCGGTATCTCCGCTGAAAAAGTAGTCTTAGCATATAGGGCAGAGAAAAGAGCTGCTGCCATCATCCCACCAGCATCAGCACCTTCACAGGTAGGTGTTTCCACTTTTGGCTGACATTTTCCTCGGTCAGCACCCCATAAAGATTACAAGCAAGCCCCTAGAGCTACAACTCCACCTTAAAAACCGCCACATTGTACCCCTCGAACTCCTCGTCGATAATCTGTGAGCTCGCTTCGCCCTCAGGTACACATGAATACCTAGTGGAGAGCATCCCTTTATAGAAGTTTCGCTTACCTCCGTTTGGTGACCTAGTGGTGTGTCTGTAAGCGAATGCGTTGAGAGACAAGAGCCAGCTTGGACCACCCTCTGGGAACGGATCGATCTTGGTCCTCCTGCGCTCAAGAGTTCCTGAGATCTTTGTCCCTGGATCGATCCCGGGGATCAGGTGGTTTGAGGCTATAAACCAGACAAAATCTGGGGCTTCTCCCGACATCATCGCGCACTTGGGGTAGCTCTCTGTAGGGCCCGCCCAGAGCACCTCTATATGGACCTCTGGGCTCAACGGTGATCGAGTCTCTTTGGGGTTCACATAGACCCCTTGCACAACATAAAAGAACACTGAAGTGCAGCGACGAAGATAGGCGACTCTGTAGTGATCTGTAGGTGAATCTACTCCTGAATCTAGAGCATTTTGGCGAGCGCTGTCGGTCATCGCCACATGAGCCGAGACCTCTTGCTTGGTCATTGAGTTGGAGGTGGCGAGATCTCGGGAGAGCTCTATTAGTTTTGACTGGTCGGAGTAGCTGGGTAGTGGGGTTGGCCCTTCTGACATCTCTTTAAGACCCGCCTCGTAGTCTGCGGCATAATCTCGAGGTGGCTTTCGAAAGTTCACCCCCATTCCTCTGTCATCTATTGAGCGGCCACCCATAAAACCTCCAGTGCTTAAACAGAGCTAATCGCGTCAATAATGAGCTGCTTTAGGTTTCCGATGTAGCTCAATTCAGATCCGTATGTCCTATAGTCTTCAATATCAGTGTGCGGGGCATCCACTTCTGCAGCTTCAGCGATATATGTGAGGTTATCAAGCGAATTTTTCCAAATTTCATCGGCGGCGTCATCAAAGACCTTTGACCAGCCTCTATCTGTCATTAGGTCCTTGTTCTGCTGCAGCTCCTCCGCGAGCGCGTCGAGTTTAGCTTCATGTGTATCGAGAGCTAGCTTCTCTTGTTCGTACTTCGTCGTCTCAGTTGCTTCCCACCTCTCAGCTATGGCGGTTAATTTATCTCTCTTTTCTGGAGCGCCGCCAGCTATTCGTTTCTTCCATGTGGCCTTACCTTTCTCTATTTGTGCCTTCATACCCTTAAGGTCCTCTTTCAACTCCCAAAAGAGATCCCAGTCGGCCTTTAGGTACGTTGCAGTGTTATCCCAGTATTTCTCCCAATATAAATCGTCCCTCTTCTTGTGGTTCGCCTGTAGAGCGTCGTACACGACCTCACATTGATCATAAACATTGCTTAGTAAAGCCGGTTTATCAATCGCGGCACTTTCGTATTCGTCTCTGATGAGGTTTGTGCCAGTACCTGTGTGACACGCGTCTAAAATGACTCTTAGGTGAACCCCTTCACTCAAGGCTTGGCTTACAAAGCTGTTTATGGTGCCATGCGAAACCGTCTCCTCATCTACACCAGTAAGACCTTCCTTGTCGCCGTGACCACTAAAGCCAAGAACTACCTCATCGCCGGCTTTGGCGTCATTCATCTCTATGCTGTAGTAGGCCTCAATGTCTGCCGCTTTCTGATCTACGTAGACAAGGTCATCAAACCCCTCGCCCCTAAGAGTGCCTGCGAGAGCTTGTGTTTCGCCTATAGCTTCGCCTAATTCGTCACTTTCATCGTAGTTTTGGTTTGCGACCAGGGTGGCGTTCTTGGTGTCTGCGTCTTCGCTTGGCAGGGTTCCAACAACGGCCACGTCTGCGTGTACGTCTTTTTGATCAGGGTCTTTCCCTCCATACTCTGCCTCCGCTGCCTGCTTCAACAGATCCGACAGCGGAACAGCTGGGTTTGCGATCAACAACTCGTTCAGCTTTACACTAAGACCACCCTCAAATGCCCACTCGTTCTCGCCAGCCGCGGCAAGTACTACTGCGCTACCAATAGGCGGTATAGGTGGGAGGCTCTCTAAGTCACCCCCCACAGCGCCACCGCCCGAGCCATCTTGACTCGAGCCCTCCTCTGATGCTTGAGCGCTACTCATCTCTTCAACGGCCGCCTGGTTCCCAGCGCCACCCTGCATGCCAGCTAGGCTAGCTTGGGTGGTTGGTCCTCCAGATGCCGCACCTTGGGTTTGGCTGGCTGACTGAGCGCCCGATGTGGCGCCGTTGGAAGACGTGCTCTGCTCCTGATCGGAACTTGTTGTTGATTGCTGTTGCTGTGCCACATTAAACTCCTCATCTTCCCTAAACTATCACGTAATCAGTCCTAGCCCCCTTCACTCCCAATCGATCTCAACAATCCGCTGTTCAAAGACAAAACCAGAGTCATCCGCGTAGACATCAATCAGCCGTACAGTCGCCTCGTCGTCCCAGATAGCGTTGGTAATAAACATATCGTAGGCACCACTAGCTACGGCGAACTGCTCGGCGTTTACATGGAGATGGCCTCCTAGGTTCATGGCGATCTTCTCTCGATCTGACTCAAAGAGTGCCGCGAACCGCTCCACTTCCGTTGTATAAAACGCGCCTATCATCATTGGGATGTGCGTCGCCAATATCACCGAGTTGTCCATAAGCTCAGAGACATCTGCTATTGACTCCTCCAAGAACTCCCAAGTGCCCCCTTCATAGTCATGTAGGTTGCCCATCTCACCCTCTATTCGACCTGAGTCTCTTGAGGCCCAGTCGAGGCCGATTATCCTCAGGCCCTTATAGTCAAAACGGGTGTTCTGGAGATACCTGTCATTCTCCAGATCTGGGTCCCAGACTGGTGTTGACGCCTGAACCCAACCTGACAACTCTGGGTTGTTTGATAGGGCCTCATACTGTGGGCCAAAAACCTCATCAAACCCCGCCTCGTCACCTGCGTGGCTCTCATTGTCACCTATGACTGGCAGCCAGGTTATCTCCAAGAGATCCAGCATCTCTTTTGAGCGCTCCAGCCCCTCACCCCAGCCGATGTCTCCTAAGACTACTACTAGCTCTATATTCTGGGGTTCGGCTTCGGTGTTTAGCCAAGCAACAACAGCCTCTAGCCGCTGATCGTGCTCGGACGAACCCACAATGTGAGGATCGGCTATTGCGGCGAAGGTGAACTGATATTCTGGCTGAGAGACAGAATCAGAATCGACCGAAGGGCCACCACCACAGCCCATAGAAAATAGAAATACTGAGCTAATAATCACTTGTTACGCTGCCTCGGCAAGATGAAGGCGATCAGATGGAGCCACAAGACATCGATGAGTCGGGACCCTCTATCGCTGATAGGTACAGGAAACATAACTGACCTTCGCCCACAAGTTAAATCAAAGTGCAACTAAGTCGCCCTATGAACTACCTTTTGGGGTCGTTACCAAGGTCACATAGGGCCTTAATGACAACTAATACTAGGCTCCCACAAGTCGCACACCCAGCTCGCTAACCCAACCATCTACTGGCTGATCGTGGTCACCCGTAGGGACTGACTCTAATACCTGACAGTCAAAGATGATGGCCAACACATCTGCTTCGAGACAGCGAACAATGGTGCGATCGTAAAAACCTCCGCCCCACCCCAAGCGACCACCACTTGGGTCCAGAGCGAGCGCGGGCACTAGCAACAGGTCGATCTCGGTGAGAGGGACTTCAATACAGCTACCATCTGGCTCCTGAACACCAAAAGTGCCCTCAACCAAGGGCCATAGTGAACCAGAAGCTGGTCGGACCTCAAAGAATGCTAAAGGAGCTGCTTTTGCGATCACCTTTGGCAACAAAAGCTGTTTTCCTTGAGCTACCGCCTGCTCCAGGATCCCGCGTGTGTCCACCTCATCTCTAAAGGAGGAGTAGACCGCGACACTTTTAGCATCTTGCCACTGTCTTGAGCCCGTGATGTGACCACAGATGGCTTTTGAGTGTTGGGTTCTAACTGAACCGGAGATCTCTGACCTTATTGTGCGCGCATAGGCTCTTAGCTGTTTCTTGGACTTAAACATCATAGGAGGCAGTGTAACACCGTAAGATAGTATGTTGTCGTTGGGTTCTTAGGGCTTTAGGTTTGACTAACTGTTCGTCACCGTATAAACGATGACGGTCGTAGAACTACTGGATAATACAATGAACGAGGGTCACGAAATTGAATAAGCGAATCGAAATAGATTCGTTCGATGTCTTGTACAGCGAATTAGTCGACATATTGAGCGACCTGTTGGTGGTTCCTCACGATGAGATTGAACCTCACAGCCTTTTAGTAGATGATCTAGATGCCGACAGCGTCTCCTTTTTAGAGTTGAGCTACATCATCAACGAGCGATTTGGTATCCAGATGGCTGAAGTAAAGGTTGATGAGGAGACCCTCAACATGAACCTTGTCGATGGACTTGAGAGGCTCAACCAGCTCGAGGGCGACACTACATTTTTCGAGCATGTGAAATCAGAGGCTATCCGAAGGCTGCTCACTATCCACGACACTGCTGGCGACGTGGCAGAGATGATTGGAGTTCCTGTCCCTGGGAAACATCAACCATCGACCCCTGTATCAGAGATCCCTCTAAGAGATCTATCTGAGTTTGGGCTAGAGGCTAACTGGGACACCGTTGATCCATCAATGCTAGACAAAAGCTTTATCGATGCACTTCCAGATATAGATATAGACACATTCTTCCCTAGTGAAACCAAAGAGCGTCTGTTTCGTTCACAGCGCGTAGAAAACCTGGTCGAGGGAATTCAGGGCAGAGTACCAGATGACATGAGGCCTGAGACCAAACTTAACGAGCTAATGATGCGTGACCTGTTCCGCTTCCTAACAGTTGGGTCAATGGCAAGATACTTGTGGGACCTATACAAAGCGTCTGAACAGGCTGACTCTGTGTGAACTCGGTGTCTGTTCCAACAGTCACAGTCATAGCCGATATCATCGTCTCAGAATTTAGAGCATTGCGTGACGCTGACTTAGATAACTTTGATGATAGGCACTTCACAGAGAGTGAGTTGGCTACATGTCTGCGCAGGCGAAGACCAGAGCACGGTCTATCAGCAAGGCTCGCGGCCAGAGAGGCGCTCGATAACGCATGTAAGGAGATGGGGATATCACAACCAGTAAGCCCAGAAGATGCAGAGGTGGTAAATGACGCTTTTGGGGCCCCTGTCTTTCGCTTCTCAAATAGACAAGCTGCTCGTATGAAGGTGTTTCATACATCTCTGAGCCTCGCCCACGATGGAGATGCTGCCAGAGCAGTGGTGCTGCTGCAGGGACCTCTAGACAGTTAATCAGTCCATCTCAAGAACGGTGGCTCTAGACTTCCTTCTCTAACTGAGCAGTCGTCATATTATTTGCAATGCACCAGCGAACCTGTATTCTGGCGGCCCATTATCTATTGCGTTACTTCGGGACGTATAGATCACAAGACCGGCGGCTCTTTTTTGAGCACTCCAAATGCACTCCTCAGTCAGACATGCACAGACCAAGCATAAGCACACAATTGATAACCAAAGAGCCCCTTCCTTCAGGGGCACGTGTAGGTTGTGATGTCATACAAGAATCTAGAATAAGCGAGGCTATCAAACGAAGGGGCTCAGGCTTTGCGGAGCTACTATTCAGAGCGAATGAGCTGAGTAGAGAAGAGGTTGACAGGATAAGTTTTGAGACCCGTTTTACGCTAAAGGAGTCAACTTTAAAGGCGCTGGGTCGCGGCCTAAGCGGCAACCTCAACCTTGGCCACGTAGATACCGAGGGAGAAAAAATAAAGCTGATTGGGCCAGCTCTAAAATTGGCGGGTGATGTCTCTATTAAGTACCAGACCTCGCTTTCAAACAACCACGTCAGAACATGCGTCTGGCTAGTGCCAAATGGAGACAGAGCATGAGATATCTCATGGTAGACAGAGTCCTCAACTTTGAGGCAGACAGATCGGTAACCGTAGTAAAAAACGTCACCCGTGAGTCCGACATCATGGAGCACCATTTCCAGGGCTACCCCCTGTTCCCAGGATGCATGACCTTAGAGAGCATGGCTCAAGCAGGAGGATATCTCATCATGAGATCAGCTCTTGAGAACCAAAACAAATGGGTAATCGCGGCGTTAGCATCAGTTAGCCGAGCCTCTTTCAAACGGCCTGTTTTTCCTGGAGATCAGGTTGAGATCAAGGCGACCATTGGGGAGACAACACCTAACACATCTGAAATAGTTGCGGTCGCGCGTGTTGATGGGCAGGTGATGGGTAAGGCCAGGTTCTTTCTAGTCTATAAAGACCTAGATACGACCGAGCACTCGGACTCAATCAAACATCTAAAGAGGCTGTTCGACAGCATGGAGAGAAAGGGAGGCCTAATTGGGTAGAGGATTCGACAGAAGGGTTGTAGTAACGGGGCTTGGTGTCATTACCTCAATGGGTAATGACCACGATGATGTTTTCGACAAACTCTGCAGAGGAGAGAACGGCATAAAGACCATCAGCAGGTTCAACACTGAAAATATTCGCTCCAAAATTGGCGGAATAATCGAAGACCTAGACCCCGCTACGGTCATACCTGATCGCAACGGTCGAAGATCTCTTCGAGTGGCCGACTGGATTCAAAAGCTAGCCATGTGCTCAATTGAAAAAGCCTGGATTGACTCTGGCATAAAGGAGGGAGATTACGAGCCCGAGAAGACAGGGATATCAATGGGTGCGGGAAGAGGTGGGTATGACGCCCTCGAGACACTGATGGGGGCTCAGTTTCAAGAGCTCGTTAAGGTCGGCACAGAGAAGGGTCATGACCCGTCAGCGCGGCTTGACATCATGATCACTCGGTTAGCAAAGCTGATAAATCCCGTCGTCTTTCTTCAACAGTGTCCCTGCTTAGTCTCCGCATATTCATCTATTCGATACAACGCACAGGGGCCGACTGTCACGAACGTAAACCTCTGCTCTGCAGGTTCTCAGTCTATCGGGGAGGCGGCCTGGATAATATCAAGAGGTGACGCAGATGTGATGATCGCTGGAGGCGCTGACTCTATGCTCAACCCTGTCGAGCTTACGGCATTCTGTAGCCTTGATGCGGTCAGCGGAAAAAATGACCCTGATACAGCATCAAGACCATTTGATTACCGAAGGGATGGATGTGTAATTGGTGAGGGCTCGGCAACTCTGATCCTTGAAGAGCGCGAACACGCACTCGCAAGAGGCGCCAAGATATACGCTGAGTTGCTCGGCTACGGCTCTTCTAGCGACGCCTACAAGATACAGGCCCCTCCTCCTGACGGTCGAGGTGCGACCCTAGCAATGCAGACAGCGATGAGACACGCAGGGTTAAGTGCCGAGGGTATTGACCACATAAACGCACACGGCACATCTACACCACTCAATGACAAGACAGAAACAGGCGCTATCAAGGATCTCCTAGGGGACCACGCCTACAACATCCCCGTAGTCTCAACCAAAAGCATGACTGGGCACCTTATCGCGGCGGCTGGATCACTTGAGGCCGTTATCTCTGTGAAATGCCTCGAGCAAAAGCGAATCCCTCCAACGAGAAACTATGAGGTTCCGGATCCGCGCTGCGATCTCGACTACAACACAGAGGGGGAGCGCCATATGCCAGAGCTTCGAACAGTCCTTAGCAACTCGTTTGCTATCGGCGGGACAAACTCATGCCTAATATTTGGTCAACATGACCAGGAGAGCTGAAATGTCGTTCTCACACGAAGGTAGAGCCGCAATTGTGACAGGGGGAGCGAACGGAATAGGAAGATCTATCTCTAGGCTGCTCGCTAGGGATGGAGCCAAGGTGGCCGTCTTCTTTCACAAGAGCGCTGATGCCGCAGAGAGCCTTAAGGCCGAGGTCTTAGCCGCAGGTGGCACCCTCTCAATACACAAGGTCGACGTGAGGGATCCAGAGGCACTACAGGCGGGGATCTCGGAGGCCAGCGATCTACATGGTCCGACACAGATCTTTGTGCACAACGCTGGGATATCAAATGGTTCTCCTATGATAGCTGCAAACGTACCAGCGATGAGAGATGTGTTCGAAGTAAATTTCTGGGCTGCTGTCAACGGGACACAGATGGTCATGCGTGAGATGCTTAGATCTAAATTCGGGCGAATAATCTATATTGGTAGCCCTGTGGCAACCAAGTGGGCCACTCAAGGTAGCGCTGCTTACGCGGCCAGCAAAGCAGCCCTGCACTCACTAGCGCGTCAGGTCGCCGCCGAGGTCTCACACCGAGGGGACTTTACAGCTAACATTGTAGCCCCAGGGTACGTGAGAACAGATATTGTCTCTCATCTAGCCCCAAAGCACGAAGAGAACATCCTCTCCTCCATGTGTTCTGGTCGAGCTGGAAAACCCGATGAGATTGCGGAGGTCGTCTCGTTTATAGCGAGCGAACAGGCGGCCTATGTGACAGGATCAGTAATGGATGTAGACGGGGGATTCAGCCTAAAGTCAGTCAGCCGAAGAAAACGGCGCCGTGATTCTTGAGGTCGAATAGAGGGTGCTATAATCAGTGATAATCCAAATTAATAAATGAACAATTCAAGCGCCATACAGAAGATAATCCGGGATGAAGATCGTCGACTTCGCGATCGGTTCACCTTTTTGGTTCACCAAGATGCGATCGGGTTGATCTTCTTTTTTGGAGCTCTGGCGGCAGTCGCCGTATTCGCAACCCTGTATATCAAAGGAAAGATCTACTGGTGGTTCGCGACAGGTGCAATCGCCGTTGCTATCTCAATACTGCACGAGCTAGAACACGACCTAATCCACAACATCTACTTCAAAGGTCAAAAATGGCTGAAAGACAGTTGCCTCTTCGTAATATGGTGGGCCAAGCTACACGCTAACCCTTGGTGGAGAGCTGATCAGCACCTGTATCACCATAGGCAAAGCGGCCAAGAGGACGACTTCGAAGAGAAGATGCTAGGCATTGGTTTACCCTTGGGTCCCCTCCGATTCCTGATCGCATTTTATCCTGTGGTCATGCTGATCTATCTTCACAAATTACGGAAGCAAATCATAAAATCATCCTACATAAAGACAGTGCTAATGTCAGCGCCAACCTACATAGCGATGCTCATTATCTGGGAGAGCTTTTTCGGGTATGCTCGCCTCAATTACGGGTTTGCGCCATCGTGGGACCCAGCGCACCTGCTCCCCGAGTCTGGATGGCCTTTAGCACAAAATCTCGCTGTCTTATGGCTGTTCCCGAACATATTTCGCCATACATGCTTGGCTTTTGCGTCCTCTTACTGTCACTACTATGGGGACATTAAAAAACACGATCTAATGGAGCAAACACAGGTAATAACCAGTCCGTTGTTTTGGCCTGTTCAGCTATTTTGCTTCAACTTCTCAGGTACTCACGCACTTCATCACTTCGTAGTTGATCAACCTTTCTATCTTCGCCAAGCGGTCGCTTTTGGGATCACAGAAGATCTCGCAAAGGCAGGGCTCAGACGAAATGACTTAGGTATCTTCGGGCGCAACAACAGACGGTACGATTGAATGAGGGCTTTCGTTTTTCCAGGTCAAGGATCTCAATTTGTAGGAATGGGCCAAGAGGGAATGAGCTCCAGTGTTTTTAGAGAAACGCTAGAGTTTGCTAATGATACTCTGGGGGAAAACCTTAGTAAATTGATAGCTGAAGGACCCGCTGAACAGCTTCAGCTAACAAGAAACTGCCAGCCTGCCATACTGGCAGTAAGTGTAGCCTATGCACGACTACTACAAGAGCGAGGCATAAACTGCGACATTGTGGCCGGTCACTCTCTAGGTGAATTCTCTGCCCTGGTAATCGCGGGGGCTTTCTCATTCGAAGATGCCCTACACCTGACTCGAATAAGGGGGGAGCTAATGCAGGCAGCGGTCCCTGCTGGCGAAGGGGCCATGGCTGCTATTCTTGGGATAGAGGATCAGGATGATTTAATTAGGCTTTGTGAAGAGGCCGCACAAGGTGAGGTAGTAGAGCCTTCGACCTATAATTGCCCTAGGCAGATGGTGGTGTCTGGACACACAAGCGCTGTTGAGAGGGCATGTGTGCTGGCAAAGAGACACGGCGCCTTTGCAGCTAAGCGGCTCGCGGTCTCAGCGCCTTTTCACTGTTCACTATTAAGCAGCGCAGGAGAAGGTCTGGCAGAGGCGCTAAAAAACTACGCACCAAAAAGACCTTCAATCCCAATAGTGCCGAACGTTAGTGCCAAAGTCCTAACAGATCCAGACGGCGAAACTATCGCCTCTCTACTTGTCCAACAGGTCACACAACCCGTAAGGTGGCACGAATGTGTTTGCTCCATGGTGCAGTTTGGAGTAATGGAAATTATTGAAGTTGGACCTGGTTCAGTCCTAACTCGACTTGCACGTCGTATTGACCGAAAGATCGACGCTAAAACCGTCTTAAGGGTTGAGTAAGGATACAAATGTCGAATCGAAATCCGGAATATGGTCCAGGCCTAAAACTACTACTTGCCTATAGAAAGATGAAGAGAAATATCCCATCAAGAGCACGCAGGCCTCGACGAAGATCAGGCTCGCTTATACTAAACTTCCTAAGTCGCCTAGTAGGCCTTGGGTGTTTGATGATCGGCGGTGGATTCGTCGCGATGGCGCTAGGGATATTTCTAGGCAGCTTCTCGATCTTTCTCTTTGTAACTGGCGGGGTGATGTTCGGAGCTGGTGTTTGGTTCTTTGGCGGTCCTCGCCGTAGCCCGAGGCCTAGTCATCCGAAGCCAATGCCCCCTTCAAAGCCAAAAGCGCTCCCTGCCCCGAAAAGTGGCATTAAGGACTCTAGGTGGCCCGCTGCACAGTCACTACTAAAGAAGACGAAAGAAGCTGCAAATGGTGACACACGGATATTAGAGGCTGCAGAAATTATCGACGATAACCTACAAAGCAGCTTCATGGAGAAACAGAACTTTTCTGCAGAGGATCTAGGCGCAATAAGTAGCGACTCAACAGACGTAAAGCGCCACAAAGATGAGATAGAGGTTAGAATTAAGGAAGGACTAGAGACGTTAAAAAGGCTCTACGTTTCTACAATCAAGCGACAGAGGAGCGGCGACTCAAAGGCGGCCGAAGAAGACGCGATGGATAAAGTAAAAGACATAATGACGCAACTTGACGCTGAACAAGAGGTCGACCTTGGACACCCACCTTCTGATGACTTGAAAACGAACCTAAATGGTGATAAATCGTGAACACAATGAACCCGAAAGTCACTGAAAAAGAGAGCGCTGCGCTAGATAACGAAGTCCTAAGAGCGATCTCCCAAAGACGAAGTCTGCGTAAATACAAAGATGAGCCTGTGCCGAGAGAGCTCCTCGAGGAGCTTGCTGTCATGGCTAGGTGGGCGCCGTCTAACTGGAACAGCCAGCCATGGCGCTTGTACTTCTTCGACACAAAAGAAGAGATAGCGACACTCTGTGACGGCATGGACTCAAGGGCTGATGCAGCACTGGCAAACGCTGAAGATCACCACCTGCACCACTTTGTATCACACTGCATGAGCTACTTTTACGCCGTGCGAGATAGCCCTGTTGTTGTTGCGATGTTCTACAAGCCATTCTCACCAAGACTAGAAGAGCTCTTAGCTGAGTCATTCGGCGACGAAACTCGTGGAGGGGGCTGGAACCCAAACCTAATAAGCTTTGGAATGGCAGCGCAAAACATGCTCTTAGCGGCTCACTCAATGGGGCTGGCTGGCTGTTTTCACTCTGGCCCTGTTGCTTTCGTAGACGGGCACATCCACGAGATGCTTGGGCTTCACCCTAAGCTTATCTTAGGTGGCCTTATCACCCTCGGCTGGCCAGACGAGTCTGAAGAACCTGGTTCCAAGGCAAAGAGAAAGAAGTTAGACCTATTCTTGAACTACGCAGACGAAAGAATCAAAGGCAAGAAATGATAGGGATGGTGAAATCTATTGGCAAGGAGCACGTCCCAGATCAGGGGCCTGTGCTGTTGGTTGCCAACCACGCATACCGCGTTTTGGACCCGGTAATCCTGAGCATGTCAATCCCGCGAAAGTGCAAGTTTGTCGCTCACAAAGACATCGCAGACTCGGTGTTCTTAGGTTCATTTATCCCAAAGAACATGATTATTCCGATTGATGACAGCCCTAACGCCATTCAGGAGTCTGTGAACCAGTGTAAGCTCGCCCTAAAAGAGGGACACGCTATCGTGTTTTTCCCTGAGGGACGCTCCATGGGCAATGGTCACGGACAGTACAGAACAGGAGCGGCTTACGTAGCTGCCAAGGCCCAGTGCCCAATCGTTCCAGTTCGAATACAGAGGACTGTCTTTTTCCGACACAAAGTGGTCTTCGGTAAAGCTCACGCACCACCGAAGTCTAAAGATCGCGCGACCCTATCAAAGCACACCCAACTGCTCAAGGAGCATATCCTAAACCTCTGACGAGGTTAGTGGGTGCGCTGTCCAATCAAGGTGTTGGTGAAAACCTCAGGTCACACTGAGAGTCGACACAGACCGCCTCCCAGGCCTCTATCGGAGGGCAGGGCTCCATCTCAAGCTCGCAAGGGACAGGCTCGAACTGCTCAGAGACAATGCTTAGCCAACCCGACTCATACCCACTGGCGATAGCGAATGTGCAGAGCGCTTGGCAAGAGTCCTCAGGTGTTGGGGCGTGGGTAAGCCCTGATATTGTAGGGACAACCACACAGTCCGAGTCGACCTCACAGGTTCTAAAATCACTGGGTGTGGGGACTAGCGCCTCGCTAAAGACAGGGCCTTGGGGCTCTGCGCCATGATTCTGTAGGGCCTGGCAAGAAATTAGGAGGAGGAGCATTATGGGTTCCGCTTAAAATAGCGCACCCGCGGCGAAATACAGCTCTCTTGGGGTACAGCCATCTCCCGTGGCGCTCGGTGTCCCAGAGGCATAGCGGCCTTGATAGATGTGGTTCCCCTCGACAATCCCAAGCGGCGTACCGCTGGCGTAACGGCCCCTGTAGATCAGGTTGTTGTCTAGAGTTGCTATCGGTGTTCCCGAGGCGTAGCGACCTCTGTAAACGTGTTCATCATCAATGGTAGCCGTGGGTGTTCCCGAGGCATAGCGGCCCAGATAGAGGTGGTCGCCATCAACTGTCGCCATTGGCGTCCCAGAGGCATAGCGGCCCTCGTAGATATGACAGGTCGCCTGTGCGGAAGAAGGCACCGCTACAACAAGTGAGCCGACTATTGCTATGGATTGCATGAAGTTCATATGAGCCCCGTGGCTATTGTCTGGTTGTTATCAACCAAACAACCATACCACACCCCTCACCGCTCACACGACCCATGTCCCCTAGGATCATCCCTGAACTCATCGGAGAAAACATCTGGGCAGACCCGCTCGATCTCCTCTTTTAGGATGGCAAAGTCCAACCACGAGATAGCCATTGGCTCGAATATTAGAGGAATATTGGTGCTGGTGCCGACCTCAAGATCCTTCATAAAGGGCTCATATAACCCCTCGCCCGTGGTCCAGATCTCGTTGAAGTTCTCGGTGAACTCCCCCACAAGCTCTGGGTAGCGGAATGAGTCGTAGACAATGACATTCTCAAAGGTATCAAACTCTGCGTTTGAGCTGAAGTTGTAGCTACCTGAGGCTACCGTTGTACCGTCGATAATGATGTACTTGTGATGCATCTGCTCGGCGTATGAGACATCCCACCTGTACGAGTAGGCCTTGAAGCGTAGATCTATGCCTGCCTCGGCGAGCAGGTAGCCAAAATGGACGCCGCGCTCATAGCAATTGCGCTCTTGTGTCGCGGTTGAGGCCTCTACTAGGCAGCTCTCAAACTCATCGACCTCCTCTTGATAGCTGCTCTCGCGAGTGAACTCTTGACCATCTAGATAGACCCGAATCTGAACATCTGGATCTGCCTCAGCCTTGGCAACGATAGCCTCTGCGATAACCCTAGAGCGCAGGTGACCCGAAGCTATCTCAAGAGACTCCTCGGCAGACCAGATAAGCTCAGTGAGGCGTAACGCCACCTGTGAGTCGTCTGTGTTGCGGCTAAAGGTGTTGCCGTGGGTAGATGAGACAGAGGTCTTGAAGTTACCCGAGGTAAAGAGAACCTCTGAGCCACCAGCAGCCTCGATCATCTCAGGTGTGATCGGCGTCGTCTCCACAGGGGCGATATCCTCGTTCCAGACTACCTCGCGGCCGTTCTCCCACATCAGATCATACTCAGCCTGAAAGGAGAGTACAGCGCGGTCATCGCCAGCAAAGAAGACCGTGTTCTCGTCGTAGCGAGTTGCCGCAGACCAAGACCAGTTTCCGCTTCCTGTTCCGACAACGGCACTGTCTATGTCGACATCGCTGGTTCGAGGACCGTCGATGATAAGGAATTTGTGATGCATGATCTTATTTACGCCGCGAACCTCTACACCCATATCTTCCAGGGTAGCGGAAAGGGTCCCTTCTGGATCCTTGCGGTCATCATTTGCGTACTCCAAAATAGCTCGAACCGAGACACCTCGATCTACTGCATCTTCTACTGCATCCAACAGACCGTAGTCGCGGAAGCTGTACATGGCGATATCGATAGAGGTGTGTGCGTCGTCTATTAGCTCCTCAAATCGGGCGAGGTGAGACTCGCTCCATGAAGGCTGTGGGCTAAAGATAACCTCGCTCCAGACACATAGGCTTGAAGAGTGAGCAGTCAAGACCTCCATGGTGACAGGCCCCACCTGAGGCACGTCATCGACCTCTTTCCAGCTGTCAAAGAGGTCATCGTCTGCGGTAAAGGCGACACCATCTGGGCCGTTGCGGTGCGCTATAAGCTCACGGGCACCCTTGGTGTGTACACCTATCGACTTCAACTCATCTTCAGAGGTGCCATTCAGAAAAGAGAACAGGCTCTCTGCATCATCACAAGTCGAAAAAGGGACGGACTCATGGAATCCAGACATCTGAGATGTCTCTGTACACCCAACTATCGAGAGCGCCAATACACCCGTAACTACTACTTTTTTATTCATAACAAACCCTACAAACTGTTCGTATTTGCCGTAGGGTTTTGACGGAGACCACAGGTGGCCTCTTCGCGGTCGGCTCGCGATGCCCCGTATGTATGTGGTTCTACAGGCAATGTCAACGAGTAGAGCGCAAGTCATCACACAGCAATACACTCTCACCTGGCCACAGGAGAAGTCACATACCCAGAAATGGAAGATTACGGGGACTTACTACCCGTAGTAGAGGAGCTCTATCAACGAGCTCAACATCGTGACTTGATTTAGGACTTATAGATCTTTCAACTCCAGATCGGAGCTGCTTCGGTCGACTAGACTAGTCGCAAACAGTGCAGTCACCAGAGATCGAATCTTCTCCGCTTTCACACTCAACACATGGCTGACAAAACTGTCCCCTTGTGTCTGGTAAGATATCTTCTTCCACTCCGCAATCACCAGTCCAACACTCCACTCCGCAGAACTGTTCTTCGCTGCAGTCACTGTGAGCTTCGCACTCAGGGTATGGGGCAGTTGAGATGCTAGTGTCTACCGTTGTCGTGCTAGTATCTTCTGAATCTATAGTTTTACCTCCACAAGCTACGGTTAATGAAATTGAAAACACGAAGGTAAGGAGGGTTTTTTTCATTTTATGTTCCGATTCTTATAGGGGTTGTTTGGTTTCGGTTATTCGAGATGACACCCTGCTTGTGAGATCCAGTCCATTGCGTCTTTGTTTTTGAACCAGCCTTCATGGTAGGTGAGGCGATGTTGAATGACCAGCGACTGAAAAACAGCACACTCCAGAGAGACAAAGTGGGCATACTAACCCTAACAGTCAACTCATAGTAGAGTTCAACTGTTAGGCGACCGCCTTTTTACCCTTTGGCTTTGCGTTCCAGATCTTACGAGAGAGGTATAGCCCTATGAACGCTATTGGGAGCATAGATAGTGGCCAGGCTATCCAGTTCTCAGGGTCTGCCGCTGCACCAGTTGTATCATCTGGGAGAATGTACATGTAAACAAGCGACATAAAGCCTGTTCCCGCGTACACAAAGCCGTCGATAATACCAACCGCAACACCGACGTTCTTCTTGCCGCCAAAGTCCATGCTCGCTGTTCCAGAGAGCATACCGTGTACACCGATAATCGACATAGACATGAAGATTACGAGCCAACCAATAGCAGCGTACGAGCCACCGTAGAATAGGCCCGTCATTATGAGTCCTCCACCAAACATAAACAGGTAGAGGATACCAGCCACTGGGCCACGACGAGACTGGAAAACTCGATCCGAAAGGGTCCCAGCGAAAACGCCACCCATGATCCCCGCACAGCAGAGCAAGAGCCCCCAGTTGTCGTAGACAAAGTCGCCCTGGAGCCCCAATACAGCATCTGTCTGCTTCGCAAAGGTGCGGTACCACTGCATAATAGCCTGGCGTAAGAAACCACTACAGAACTCAATAAGGGCGATTGTGATTATGACAGGGTTCTTCATCATCATCTTGAATACAGCTATGGCTCCCAACTGAGGACCATCATCACCAGATGAGGCGTCTGCGGTGTCGAAGTCGCTTAGGCCCGCCTCGCCCGGGGTGTTTTTGACGATAATGAAGTCGATCACCCAGAAGATTACAAGCAAGATGGTCGGAATAAAGAAGAGGAACTGCAGGGGTAGGTTGAAGTCATCTTCAGAGATGATCATGTAGCCAACATCGAATGCGAAGTAGACTCCCAAGCTAATTAAGATCCCAAATATCGCGCCAAAGACACCGCGCTCGCGAACGTGGAACCAAGGGGCGTTACACTTCACGATAGCGACGGCGCCAAAGCTCTGGAAGTACATGTTAGCGCCATACAGACAGCTCATGATCATGGTGAAGTTGTCGCGGTAATACTGGCCGTTGACTGGATCAAGCGCCTTTACTGTAGCGATCCCCATAAGCATATTCGCGACAGCCGAACCACCTGCACCCATAAGGATAGAGAACTTTCCACCCAATTTATCTGTGAGCGGGCCGTTTAGGAGAAACGAGCAGCCATAGACCCATGTTCCAACCAAGAATATGGTGGCGAAGTCGGCGTTAGCCATAAGCGGCGTACAGGCGGCCATTGCCCCTTCGGTACACCCCTCTATTTTATCTGTCCCGAGCAGGTTTAGGTCACCAAAGGCGTGCTGACTCACCTTGATGTTGTAACGGCCCATATACAAAAAAGCGTAGGTCAGACCTAGAGGTAACCAGTTCATCACACGACGGACTCGATACTCTTTTGAGTGTTCTACATCCTCTACTTTTGGCAACCTGGCCAGCACTATTGTGACTACTACCAGGAGAATCAAAATGGGCATAAATTCGACGAGCCATGTGGGCATAACAAAACCTCTCATTAGTAAACCTATTCCAACTAATACATTTAGCGGTTTGTCGCCTATTTAAAGGATCTAAAGGGCGTACAGTTGTCTACCTAGCTCTCATTATATCAACACGATTTCTCAGCCATTCAGAGACATACCTTCGCTCTCCCTCCCAATCCTCCCAGGTACCATAATAGTCACGATAATAGGCCCACCCACCATATGATTCATACTCTGCCCCCCATCGCTCCCAAGCTCTATCCGCAGAGGGAGTTATCTGGTCCCAATAGACATCAAGACGAGCCTTCAGCGAGGACCAAGAGAACAGGCCACCCTCCTCAAGTAGGGCGTCAAACCGATCATTAAGTTGTGTCGCCAATGCTGGGTGCTGCTGAAAATGCGCGAAGATCGCATTCGCCCATGTCATATCGTCAACATAGTCTGAATCTATCCTCAAAGTCATCCAGTCCTGCCCAACAGAGTGGTTGAAGTCCCAAGGGACATATCGGAACCTCGGCGACTCTGGATCGTTGTATAGGTAGGTGTTTTTTCCTGCAGAGTCTTGAGCGTTCAAAAAGTGGACCAGAAGGAACCAGTCCATAAACTCCTCTATAGAGAACCAGCCCTCCGCCTCCTCAGCAAATTCAGCGTGAGATGAGCTCGATGTGAAGTCCACCAGGGCTCGTAGGTCTGAATATCCACTACTTCCCTCTTTCTGCTCATAACCTTGCGCTAGATCACTCTTGTATCCACCGTAATAGCTCCAATCATAGAAATTGGCGTCGTGATCTACTGACTTGTAAAGGTTGCCGTCTCGATTGAAACCCGACTCCTCCATAAACTCATCATCAACATGGTCCAGAGCGACATACAAACCGTTGTAATTACCGTTTAGATAGACAACTGTGAAGAAAGAGCGTGGTGTTAGCCTGTCGTCAGCACCGCTGTCTTCGGCGATAGCCATCCATAGGTCATAGGTTAGCTTCTGGCGAATAAAGGAGTTGTCGTCAAATAACGATACCAACACAAAGTGATGCTTCTTCTGAAGCCCATGATCGCCTAGATCTATCGGCTCATCAGCAAACTTCAGAGTGTAGGCGTTTTGAGGGTAGTAGCTGCTTGAAGCGCCTCGTATTTTTATCTCGCCTGGGTTCGAAACTCCATCTAGCCAAACTACGCTATCTGAATATGACTCGGTTATGTTCTGCGAACTGTTGATGTGTATAACGGGAAGGCCAAATTCCGTTAGATAGGTGGCTGGTGTAACAGGCGTATTAGACGAGTCATTCCAGGCGTCGGCGATATTTAGAGTTGTCGTGGCTATCTCTGGCATTTCGCCGCCACCTGTTATGGAAACAGTAACCTCGTGGTGCCCAGCGGCTGACAACCCAGTATCCCATATCAACACCCAGCCCTCTGCAGTCATTGAGCTAGGACCTATCAATAGCTCCAGTGTATACCCCTCTTGACCAGCCTCACATGTTACAAAAAGGATCGCGCTGTCACCCTCTTCGTAATTCTCACTCTGGGGGGTGATGACTGGATTGCAACTACCAATCGGCGATGTTGATGTGTCATCTACGCTTATACTGCCAGTATCATCTATAGATATGGTGGCTGTACCACATGACACCAAAAAGATGGCTATTGATAACGCGGTTCGCATACGCGAGACTATAGCACAGGTACAGATAACGCCTAAAACCTTCGGGGAAATTTGACCCCTGATAATCATCGTCATCAGCGGCCTATTAGACGAACACCTATTGCTCATAGTTCTGTTTGTTTTCCTAATACAAGGACGATATTTACCACCAAGCCAACATAATGGAGTGCTAAACCGCCATGTCTCAACACGCTAAAATAGGAATCGTTACAGTCTCAGACAGAGCCAGCCGTGGGGAATACGAAGATCTCGGTGGGCCGGCGCTAAAAGGTTGGTTTGAGAAGGCGATAGCATCCGATTGGACACCAGTGCCTAGGGTAATATCGGATGATCAGGAGCTGATAGAACGAACATTAAAAGATTTGGCCGAGGAAGAGGGGTGCTGCCTAATTGTAACAACAGGTGGTACTGGACCTGCCGTACGCGATGTCACACCAGAGGCTACCGAGGCTGTCTGCCAGAAGATGATGCCTGGGTTTGGAGAGCTAATGCGGCAGATATCTTTGAAATATGTCCCGACTGCAATCCTTTCCCGACAGACCGCTGGAATCTGCGGCGAGGCTTTGATTGTAAACCTCCCAGGGAAGCCATCAGCAATATCGGAGACACTTGATGAACTATTCCCCGCTATCCCCTACTGCATAGACCTTATTGGGGGGCCTCGGATCGAGTCAGACCCTAATGTAGTTAAGGTTTTTAGACCTAAAGGTAAGTAACGGCTCTTTATTGAGGTACTACTGTGGCCGTCTGGGCTGGCGCGGCTCTACTAGACTACAATGGAGATGGAGCCTTCTCATAAGAAGAGTTCAAAATGAACCAAGAACCAACTCCAATGAGCTTTTGTGCAATATCGATGACCCTCGCAGACCTAGATCCAGCAATCTAAAATCAATAGTAGGGCTCAACAGCAACAAGAATCCTTACCAACACCAGCACAAGAAGAAAACATCGTGCCCCACAAAATGGGTAAGGCTAATTCAAATATCTTTTCGCTGGGGTGTTTGTTCAACCCACAATTGTAACCAGATCTGGGTTCACCGCGACCAATAGTTGCTCTTTGTCTACTGTAGCATTCACTAGAGATGCGTTTCTCATTAGAGCTCCATGTAACTGAGAGCCCGACAAATCAACACTGTTAAGGTTGGCGTTTGACAAGACTGCTTTCCTTAAGTTGGACATAGTTAGCTTCGCCCGCTCGAAATTAGCGTTGCGGAAATTTGCTCTCTCAAGATGGCTGTCAGTAAAATCTGCCTGAACGAGACTAGCCCCTTGCGCGTTCACCCACCTCAGATCAGCTTTTATTAACTTTGCATCTGAAAGATCGGCCCCCATTATCACAGCTGACAACATCGTCGCCCCATCAAACACCGCGCCATTGGCTCTAGCATTCCACATGTTTACGCCCTGCATCTGTGCCTCGTGAAAATCAGTACGTACAGCTATACATGCGCCCATGTTGGCGTGACTCAATTGTCCTCGGCGCACTACCGCCATCGATAAATTAACCTCCTTAAGATTTGCCTCCTCAAAATTAACCTCGACCAACATAGCCCCTGAAAGGTTGGCACCTGACAAGTCAGCTTTAGAGAAATTAGCAGACGTTAAGTCCAGCTTTGAGAGGTCTAGGCCTGAAAGGTCACGGTTCGAAAGGTCAATACCATGTAGCTCGCCTGGTGGAGCTTTTCGCAACATAGAAAATAGAGCCAATTTCTCTTCGGCTATTTTTTCTAATGTGTCCAAAAATGACTCCTACAGCGACAAAACTCCGCTAAGACTTGCAAGTATTATACGCATAGAAACTACACTTTGAAAGATCTTATCCTTTAGAATTTCTTTTGTTTTACAAACAGGTCATCACAATTGCGAAGGTTAGTGCTATCCTGCAACACCAACAAATAAAAATGCCGTCCCATAAACGGGCCAGCCGAGGAACAAAAATGTCTAATAAGCTCGCTATAAATGTCGATGGGCTCAAATTTCCGAACCCTTTTATTATAGGCAGTGGACCGCCGAGTACTAACGCGACGATAATCTGCAAAGCATTTGCAGCTGGGTGGGGAGGCGTTGTAGCAAAGACAACAGCTCTCACATCAACAAAGGTGGTAAATGTACAGCCTCGTTACGGTAAACTCAGATCGCCAACGAAAGAGACCATCGGGTTTCAAAATATAGAGCTCATCAGTGACCGACCATTCGAGGACTGGGAGGACGACTTCAAAAAGATAAAAGACGCGTACCCAGACAGAATCCTTATTGGTTCAATAATGGAGAGCTATGATAAAGGTCGATGGCAGGAGGTAGCGGCGAGATCAATAGCCGCGGGGTGTGACGCCCTTGAACTCAACTTCTCATGCCCTCACGGACACCCTGAAAAAGGCATGGGCGCTGCTATGGGACAAGACCCAGCCCGAGTTGAACAGGTGACTAGTTGGGTTGTTGACGCGCTAGACGGTCAACCTGTATGGGCTAAAATGACCCCTAATATTACCGACATAAGGGTGCCTGCTCGCTCCGCAGTGGCTGGTGGTGCCGTTGGGATAGCTGCTATCAACACGATCTTGGCATGCATTGGCGTCAACCTGAAGACGCTAAAACCGCTACCTACAGTTGAAGGTCACTCCACATACGGAGGTTACTCTTATCGCTCAGTCAAACCGATCGGCCTTCGCATGGTAGGAGAGATAGCGACTGACATACCAAAAACCAGCATATCGGGTATAGGGGGTGTCACATGCGCTAACGACGCTATTGAATTCATGCTGATGGGTGCAAACACTGTACAGTCATGCACAGGTCCAATGCTTCACGGCTTTGACATGGTCAAAGAGATGATTGAAGGCACCGAGGCCTTCATGGATAAACACGGCTTTAATTCGATAGAAGAATTCGTTGGGCACAGCCTTCAGTTCATCACAACCCACCACCACCTGGTAGATCTCCAGACCGCGAAAAAAGCAAAACGAGCTGCAGACCTATCAAACAAGGATACCTCTTGGGGTAAAGAAAGGGTTCAAGACCAAACTGCGAGCCTAACGAGTAACGAGTAGGTGTTACTTAGCCTCGCCATATCAACAGCAGCCGCCATGACTGGGGACTGCATTACACCGCAATTGATGAGAGATCTTGGGGATCTACCAGCAATTGTCGCCTATCCTCCCCCACCAGATGGGGAGAAAGCAGAGAGAGAGGCCGACTACCCTCTTCCCAACAGCGCGACATCGGATAATTTCATCGTCAAATGGGGGGATGAAAACCAAAAATCAAGCGATATCGATAGGCTTTTAGATACCTTTGAGATCGCCTGGGACTCAATCACAAATGATATGGGCTACCCAATACCTCTTGGATCAGACACCCATCTGGTAAACGTCTATATTGGAGACTCAGGTGAAGGGTCGCCGCCGATGCTAGGGGCAGCAGGCTATCAGACTGTCGACTCTGAGGGCTGGCCAATGATCGTTATTAGCAAGGGCGTCCTAAGCGGGGGCGGTGGTGATTTATCGACCGCTGTTCATGAGTTTTTTCACGCAGTGCAGCACGCGGTGGGCAACTACGGCTACTGGGGCGATGGTGCATGGTTCTTTGAAGCCACTGCCTGCTGGATAGAGCCTGAGGTGCTACCAAACGACCTTTCATACATGCAGTTTATTTTTGGTTACGCCCTGATCCCACAATATCCACTTCACTTCTTTGACTACCCAGAAACTGGAGTTCTCACCGAGTACCACCAATATGGTGCCTTCCTATTCCCGAGATACCTCTCTGAGCATGTGGCCGACGGCGACCTAATAAAAGAGATCTGGAATTACTCTATGTCTCAAAATGACCCATTGAGGGCACTAGAGGCTATCTGGAGCGACACTGATCTTTCAGTCGAGGATGTGTTTATAGATTTCGCTGCACACAATTCTGTCTGGGACTACTCTGATGGTGATCACTACGAGCTCTGGGTAAACTACTACGCTACCCAGATGCCCGATTGGGACTGTACAGTAACAGCGGAATACTGGGGAGGCGGAACCCAGGGTTACACTGACGCAAACCCCGACTGTCTTCCACAGCAATATGGGTACAATGTCATCGAGCTCGAGTCTCCAAATTCAGGAGATCTAGTGGTATCATTCGATGGTGCCCCCGCTGGTAACAAACTAGGGATTACCGACTGGAGAGCACAGCTGGTCTTAGAGAAATGGGGCGACTACGAATACGTCGACGTGCCACTTGAAGACGGCAATGGCTCTCTTACGATATGCAACATTGACGCTGACAGAGTAAATCTTGTAGTCGCCGCATTTTCTGGTAATTCCTCGAATGGCGAGGAGTTTGAATACTCCTATGACCTCTCCGTTGTAAGCAATGCTGATGGTTGCGATAGCGGAGTTGACACTGGAATCACTGACTCTGGAAACGCGGGGGAAGATCCAAAAACAGGGGGCTGCCTGTGCAGTTCTAGCAGATCTCCGAGTAAGCACAGCTTGCTCTGGTTATCAGCCGTACTAGGTGCTGTTTTAGTTATTAGAAAACGGAAATGACACACCCCTTAAAAGAGCTGTTTCGAGATCGTTTTATATTGGTAGTAGACAAACCATCAGGCCTTCCAAGCCAAGGGACTCGTGACGGCGCAGATAACCTGTACGACCAACTCTCTCGTGAAAACAGATACGTTGGTCTACACCATAGACTAGACACTCCCGCCTCAGGGGCCCTACTTTTATCTTTGGATAAACGAGTAAACAGAGGCCTGTCCGAGGCTTTTACTCATCACAAAATAACTAGAACCTATAGGGTGTTTGTTTTGGGAGACGTAGGAGATAGCGGCGTCTGGGATAGTCCTATAGGCGGACAAGAGGCGATGACCCACTGGAATAAAAAGGCTTTTGGAGGGGGAGTTTCACTAATAGAGGCGACCCTTAAGACTGGAAGAACACACCAAATACGCAGACACGCTAGCGAGGCGGGTCACCCTGTCATTGGTGATAAACGATATGGTGGGGCCGCTGGTCGGGCCCACACTAGGCTAGCACTACATGCCTGGAAACTAGAGTTTGTACACCCTCTCAGCGACGAAAAGATATCTGTTATATCTCCTATTCCCGAAGACCTAGCCCGAATGATGAGGAAAGTAGGAGTAGACGGGTGAAGTTTGGAGGCGACCGTGCAATCTATTTTTTGCTGGGAATCACAACCCTCCTGTTTCTGCCTATTGTCTTAAATGGTGGTTTCATATGGGACGATGAATTGCTGGTGGTTGGAAACCAACTAACGGGAAAGGAAGGATCTCTTGCTGAGTTACTAAGGGCAAACCTATGGAGCACCACTCAGAGCGCTGATGCTGGAAGCAGCTTTTATCGCCCTGCATTCTTGTTGAGTATATGGCTAGACAGGAACATTTTTGGGCTATCCCCAACAGGGCATCACATTCACTCTCTAATCTGGCACCTCGCCGCTGTGTACCTAGTCTGGAAAATCATAGTCAGATTAGGTGGTTTAGGTAAACCCGCTATTATCGGAGCCTCGTTATTCGCCCTACACCCAGTACAGGCAGAGGCTGTTTGCTTTATATCAGCCCGAAATGACTCAATGACCACTGTTGGGGCTTTAGCTGCGATCCTAATAGCGACCAATTTAAATCAAAATTGGAAAAGCCTAACCTCTGCATTCTGCCTGAGCGCCTTTGCAATGTTGTCAAAAGAGTTGGGTGTTATCACCCCTGCTCTTTACCTAATAATGAACAGTGCTTTGGATAAAACACCTGTCTGGAAAAAGAGCGTAAGAGAAAATTTACCCTTCATCGTTATTTTAGCTGGGGTGGCTACCGTATTAGCCGTAAGAATATCATTGGGACACAATCTATTTGGTGGTGCTCAGTCCATAACAGAGACATTAACTCAGCTACCCAAGATAATTTCTACATATCTCAGTCTCATTGTTCCTCATTTTGGAGCTACCCCGACCGCGACCTTGTCAAGCATAAGCACCCCTTGGGTTGGGGCCGCTATCGCTCTAATATTTCTTTTAGTAGCGGCGGTACTAAGTGGTAGAAAAGGATGGCTTGGGCTCCTTTTTGCAGCAATGGCATTCGCCCCAGCGGCTTGGGGAGCGGTCAGCGCAAACAGTCTAGGGTTCCGGTATCTCTACCTCCCAATGGTAGGGGTGGCCGTAACGGTCGGGTTGGCTTCCGCGGCCCTTAATCTCAGAATGTTAACTTTTCTGTTTCCAGCAGCGCTGTTCGCTGCCACATCAACTCAACTACCACAATGGAGCTCAACAGAAGCGCTGTGGCGCACTGGGTTCAACAGGGCACCGTCACAAAACACAGCCTGCGGACTCTTCAAAACACTAGAAATTACCGCTTGGGAAAAAAATGGTATTGAGAGAGAGGAGCTTTTTTCAGAAGCCGAACAAGCTCTTAGGGCTGCGATCTCGAACCCTCCTGACCAATACTGCTGTCTCTCAACAACGCGATGGTTCTGGGAGAGAAATCAGAACATCTATGAACTTACAGAGCCGTATAGCGCGATTCAATGGGGTGAGAACGCTTTAGAAGCAGGCTGTCATCAGTCACCAGAAATAATGGCTCCTCTTGCTATATCTTACGCCCTTGCTGGGAGATGGGGTGAAGCAGAAAGCACAGCTTCCCTTATTGAACAGGATCCTTTTGGCTTCAAGGCTATAGTATTGACTGCAGCAGGCTTAGTGAGAGATGACAGAACTAATCTAGAGTTCTTGATAGATGGAAGTAGCCCTGAAGATGCGGAAGCCCTTGAACAACAAGCTCAATTCATCATAAACCAAAGTCTAATAAACGTGAGCCTAGAGCAGCAATGACCAACAAACGAGAGATATTTATATGGTTGTTTTTAGGCATAGCCGTCACGCTGTGGTCATACCGACCCATCTGGAACATAGACATATTTTGGCATATCGCCACAGGTAGGGTGATCCTAGAGTCTGGTATACCAAACACCGATATCTTCGCCCCACCGCTAATCAGAGGTGATTGGACACCTTTTCAGTGGGGTTACGAGGCGTTTGTAGCCTGGATTGATAATAATTTTGGGCTCTCTACCCTAAGGGTAATTCACGCCTCTATTGTTGGCTTAGCAGCTGGACTGTTTGGCCTGTGGAGTAGAGGGAGGGGCGCCTCTATAGCGGCCTCCATTGCGACTGTAGCAATCTTTATCTGCCTGTTCGAAGACAGAATAAGGGTACGCCCACACCTGTTTGAGCCCCTATTCGTAATGGTAACGATTCTATGCTGCAAGAGAGGTAACTCCGCTCTATTAGCGCTAATCATTGCGCCACTATGGGCAAATATTCACGCCGTCAGCTCTCTATGGTGGATAGCCATTTTTGGGGCTTGGGCTCTGAGTGAACGAAACCGCAGGACATTTGTGCTATTGGCGATTGGCATCTTGGCAATATCGCTATCTCCTGGGGCTTTAGAGGGTCTCGCTGGCGCCTTCTTTTCCCACTCTGATTGGCCAGCTGAATTCGTCCCCGAACTAAAGCCTATATTTGCCTATGCTGGTGAGGGACCCTGGGGTTTGCTTATACTGTCACTAGTGGCTGCTAGTATCGCAGCCGCCATCAATACAGCGAAAGAACCAGAAGAGACCTTCCAAAAGCTACTGTCTATTGGTTGTGCTTTAGCTGCAGTAATATTGGCTAGGTGGGCCTTCTTTGCAGCAATTCCGATAGCCATCTACCTCCAGAGATCCCAAAAGAACAACAGGGCTCTCAATTGGGTAATTGTCGGCGTAATGACTGCCTCTTTGATGTTGCGAGTAGGGCCGAGGTGGAGCATTGATGACCGAAGCGTAGACATTCAGCCAAATACATTCCCAGAAGCCGCTGCCGACTTTATGGAGGCGACAGATATAAAAGTTCCCACCGACACGACCGGTGCCTGGGCGGGATACCTTCTCTATAGGCTACACCCACCTGCTACCGTTATGGCCGATGGTAGACTCGTTTTCTCGGATGCCGTAGCTGACCTGCTGAGAAGGCGAGGTGAGGGTGACGCGTCGACTTTTAACGAGGCGGTGGGTCTATTCCATACCCAGGCGCTACTGCGACCTGTTGGCACAACTCCTCCTCTAAGTGAGGAGCTCTGGAAGTTGGTTTATTCTGACGAGATCGCTGAACTCTGGCTACCAAGCCCCGCATGGTCAACAGAGAGGATGGAGGCTATCGAAGAATGGAACAGGGTGCACTAAGCAGACGTTTGAGGCTATATCTCTCGTCGGTTCTCAAGCGCCCTCATAAGTGAGACCCTGTCGGCGTACTCTATCTCCGTACCTACAGCGATACCGTGGGCTAACCTACTGACTTTCACCCCTAGGTGACCTAAGAGCTTAGCTACATATAGAGCTGTTGTGTCGCCCTCTACATCAGGATCTGTCGCTAGGATCACCTCGCTAGCTTTAGATGCTCGCGAAACCAACTGTCTAAGCCTCAGGTCATCTGGCCCTACACCATCAAGTGGCGACAGGGCACCATGAAGCACATGATACCGACCCCTATACTCTCCTGATCGCTCGATAGCGATTATGTCTGGCGGTCTCTCTACCACACATATAGTCCCTTCGTCTCTTCGATCATCTGAACACAAGGCACAAGGGCTAGCCCCAGCGATGTTACAACAGACCTCACACTCAACGACACCACTCTGAAGCTCACCCACCGCTGCTGCTATCTCTACAACCGTGTCACTCGATGCTCTAACAAGCCACCAAGTTAAACGTTGAGCGCTCTTCTCACCTATTCCAGGGAGTCTAGATAGAGCCAATACACACCTGCGAATGGGATCCAAATTACTGTTCTCCTATGGGGGTAACGCGTTCAATCACGCCACCTAGTCGATCACAAACCAGCTGGATTGCGGGATCTTCCTCGGCCTCTCTCCAAAGCAACTGCTCATACTCTCGAAGGTCAGACTGCTCCTTCTCCCTAACGGTCTGGGTAGTATCATCGACTGATCTAAGAACTGGTTCAAACGAATTGAAACCATCAAACAACTCCTTAGCTATAGCGATTACCTGAGGGTCTCGAACTATCTCTTTGCCGCGCTTTAGAGTTCGTTCAGAAGCAAACATTACGCTTAGCCTTCCGCTCTTATAGCCGCCATTAGCTGAATTCTCTGACAGCGTACGAAAAGCGCCGCCCAGTTCTCTCACTCTGCTCAAGAAGCTGAGGTACACCTCATTAATCTCTGTATGGGTGGCTTTTAATAATGGCTCGGTTGAGGCGTTGTTGCTCGAGATCAGAGTTAAGTGTGGCTCCTCAACTGTTGGATCGATGCGCTCGGCGACGACATCAGAGTTAGCGACCGGAGCTATAGACTGATCAATTGCTATCGCTGCTGAACCACTAGACCCACCCACCACTAGTTTTGGCCTTAAATCGTCTTTGGGCTCAGGGTCGCTCCCACTACTTACATTTGAACCACCTCTCTCGCCTCTTGAACTCCTTTCACGTGGCGCTGCGCCATGTCGTGCAACAGTTGGGGCCGCACCTGAGCCTCTCATGCGGCGCTCTAGGTTTGCCAGCTTTTGAAGCAAGACGTCTACTGATTGGACCTTCCTTGTAGAGGCCATTCTCGCTACGGCCATCTCTAGAACCATTCGAGGGGAAGAAGACCTAGCAACAGCGTCGTGAGTCTCTAACATCACATCAAAATAACGAGAAAATACGTCTGGAGTCACCCCTTCAACCAAGGTATCAAGGCGCTCTTTCTCCTCTTCTGGAATATCTAAAAAGTTTCTAGAGCTAGGTGAGAGACCGATAAGTGCAGCATTTCGCAACAGACCAAGGAACTCTGAGGAAAATTGGGTAAGTTCGTGACCGTGCTCATATACAGTCGATATAGCGCCTAAAGCCTTCTCAGGCTGGCCATTTAACAGCCCATCGAGCATAGAATAGAGAAGGGATCGGTCTACCAAACCCAAGATTTGCCCCACCTCCTCGTCACCTACACCAGCGCCACCAAACGCGATCACCTGATCCAAAAGTGACTGTGCGTCACGCATCGACCCTTCACCTGCCCGCGCTATCATTAAAAGGCTGACTTCCGATATCTCAATACCCTCTGAGTCACAGATAGTCCGAAGCCTAGAGGCCACCACCTTTTCGGATATCCTCTTAAAGTCAAACCTCTGCACTCTAGACAAGACTGTTTCTGGGATCTTCTTTGGCTCAGTGGTTGCAAATATAAACACCACGTGCTTAGGAGGCTCCTCAAGCGTCTTCAAGAGCGCATTAAAGGCACCCTTTGAGAGCATATGCACCTCGTCTATAATAAACACCCTACTGCCACCGCGAGATGGTAGGTACTGAACGCTGTCCCTAAGATCACGTATGTCATCTACAGAGTTATTAGAGGCGCCATCTATCTCCACTACATCTGGAGAATTTCCAGCTAAGATCTCTCTACAACTGGAACAGTCCTGACAGGGAGTATCTGTGGGACCTTTTTCACAATTAAGGCACCTAGCCAGAGCTCTCGCAGCGGTTGTCTTTCCGACACCACGCGGGCCTGTAAATAGGTAGGCATGATGAATTCTGTCTCGCTTAATAGCGTTAGTAAGTGTGCGAGTTACGTGCCCTTGCCCCGAGATCTCTTCGAAACTCAGGGGGCGCCATTTTCTCGCTATAGCTTCGTAGCTCATCTTCTTTCGTGCCCCGTAGATGCCCAGATTTTCCCCTAATGGGGGTGTGACAGCTGTAGAAGAAGGAGATGACCGGGCACCTTCTCGCCCCTGGTGTCAAACTACCGTTGCTCCCTTCCAGGCCTGGCGGGGTTCAATGTCCTCGGTCGAAAAGACCCGGCCATCACCTTCTTCTACATGAACACAACTAACACTGATCGCACAAAATGGATCAAAAAAATGGTGGAGAGGGCGGGATTCGAACCCGCGGTACGTTGCCGCACACTCGCTTTCCAAGCGAGCGCCTTCGTCCACTCGGCCACCTCTCCATTGCATTTGCGGCGCAGTAACAAAAAGACCCTAGATAAAGCCCTCGCAACCTAACCGTTAGCGCTAGGTGCTATAACCACTCTCCCAAGATTCTGCCTAGCCATTTCACGCCTGTTCTTTCCCACCCCTTCGTTTCTTTTGGCTCTTTCTCTTCTCACGGAAGAAGCTTTTGAGTAGCTCTGAAGACTCATCAGCCAAAACTCCTGGTACAACACCGAACCTATGGTTCAAAACTGGGTGTGAAGATAAGTCGTCAAGGGTTCCTAGAAAACCGCCCCTAGGGTCGCTAGCACCAAAAACACATCGCTCAATTCTCGAGAGCACCATCGCTCCAGCACACATAGCGCAGGGCTCAAGAGTTACATAGACCGTACAGCCATTCAGACGCCAGCTGCCTAGATACTTGGCGGCCAACTTCATAGCGATAAGCTCCGCGTGTGCTGTCGGATCCTGATCTCTCTCTCGAAGGTTATGAGCTGCTGCTATAATTTTGTCCTCAAAGACAACGACGGCACCAACAGGGACCTCGCCAATGGCACGGGCATGCTCAGCCTGCTTGAGAGCCTCTAACATAAAGGCACTATCTTTTTTTTCTTCCGACATGTTGGCGCCTTAAATGATCAAGCTTGAGCGTAATCTTTCAACCGATGGTAACTATACAGAGTAAGGGACAGTGTCAACGCAACAGACCATACGATCCCAAAGAAAGAGAACCCTAATGAGAATGCGAAACATCTTAAAAGATCAGGTAAGATTAGCGATAAAGGATCGCGCTGGAACTGTATCAGGTGTTGATGTCGAAATAGGATCGCTCAGAGATGCTATCGTTAAGATGTCCTCTAAAATCCTAATACTGGAAGAAAGAGCCTCTAATTTAACAAAGCTATACACTGAGGGGTTCACGCTAGATATGACTATTCATCATGCACTATCACTAAACGACGGTGTTCAAATCCTTTTCGAGGAAATGGGGCTAAAGGGGTGTAAGGACTGTCCTGTAGGCAATGACGAGACACTTGGGGAGGCTGCCCAAGGCATGGGTGTCACCAAAGCGGTCCTGCTTTCTAGACTGCAGGAATTAATATGATTGACCTAGGATTGCTGTTCTACCTAATCTCAGCGCCAGTGATCGCCGAAGAGGTCACCATCAGCCGTGGGAGCACCCAGGTTGTAGGGGAGTGGAACCAGGTTGAAGGTTCAACCCAAGGTGTAGTCATGGTACACCAAGCACTAGGCTCCCGAGAGGATTGGGATTTCTTATCCTCGCACCTAAGGCTAGCTGGCTTCAGCACCTTGGCGATCTCCTTAACTCCGACAGAGCAAAATAGAGCGGGTTGGGTTCGAACTATAAACCAGATTGACGCCGCAACGTATTGGATCTGTGAGCAAGGTGTCGAATACCTAGCTCTAATAGGGGCTGGTTTAGGGGCTAACCTGTCTATGATCAATGCCGAACAGAACACCAAAGTGGACAACCTAGTCCTTCTCTCGCCAGGTCTACAGTATGAAGGGGTGCACGCAGAGACAACAGTGGGCACATATGGCGAAAGACCTCTATTTATTGCCGTATCAAGGCAAGACCACTACTCGGCTCGTTCATCAATATACTTCGACGTTGAGGCAAGGGGCCTCCATCATCTAGAGATCTTAGATAGGGCTGGCCATGGAACTCAAATGCTCTCAATGGCACCAAGCCTATCTTCTGAAATAGTGAGCTGGCTTACCAGCACACACCAAAGCATAGAGGTTGATCTTTCTTTAGATTCTGAGATTAATACGGGCGACACTACAGCCCTAGAATCAAACGGAAACTACCTACCTCTGATTTTTTAATAAATTATTTAATTTAAAATAAATCTCGTAACAACAACTGTTTAGCTACTAAAGACTAGTACCAGTCATCGCTACCATCGGTCAACTAGCGCATTGTTTTAGCATTTTAGTTCCGACACCAAAATGGCGATCTATCGTGATGAGTGTACCCAAATAACTGGGGCTTACTGATCCAAAGATCAATCAAGTACGATACCAAACACAAAAGGCCAAATTGTTATGGCAATAGTTATACAAACAAACATGACCGCCCTGAACACAGCTCGGCAGCTGAATAACGCTGATAAAGCTCACAGGAAAACTACTCACAGAGTCTCTTCAGGTAAAAGAATCAATTCGGCGGCAGATGATGCCGCAAACAGTGGCGTCACCACCAATTTATTATCTAACTCAAGATCATCCAAACAAGCCCTCAAGAATATTAACGATGGCCTTAGCATGTTGAACGTTGCTGAACACGCCACTTCAAGTGCTGCAAATAGCATAAAGCGGATGCGAGAATTAGCGGTAATGGGGTCATCTGAAACCCTAGCCTCTAAAGAGCGACAATATATTCAAGATGAATACGTAGCGCTCACAGAGACTATTGACGACATCGCAAACAACACCCTATTCAACAGTAAGCAACTTATAGACGGGAACAGCCCAACTATAGGTGTGCAGGCAGGTATTAATGCCACCTCGAACGACCTGATCACCCTAACTATGGGCGATATATCAATTCATACCATTGGTGTAGACACTGGCTCAATAGACATGTCTACTGTTACTGGTGCCCGTGATGCAATAGGCAAATTAGACAAGGCTCTTGACTCTCTGAATGGCTACCGCTCTGATTATGGTGCTAAAGGAAGGGCTCTTGATGCGGCTATTTCTAATATGGAACTCTACGACGAGAGTATGACAGGCGCAGCTTCAAGATTGATGGACGCAGATTACGCGGCCGAGACAGCTGAACTCTCAAGAAGCAGCATAATGGTTCAGGCTGGAACATCTATATTAGCGCAAGGTTCTCAGCTAAGCCAAGGAGTGCTGTCCTTACTCTAGACTAAGGATCACCTGAAGAATAATTTGAGCATGCCTGCCGAATAAAACAGGGTAAGTTCAACGCATGTTGAAAAGACTACTGTGCGCAACTTCTATAATGTACCTTTCACTGGGCTGCGGTCGCGCTGCCTCATTGACAAACGGTCAGTATCGCGGAATTTTTGCATTTCAAGCCCCTAGTGGATGGTACGAGAGTCAGAACCGTCGCTCTTTTCGTAACTATTCAGTGGTACTCGAGGCACCAGATAGCTGTTGTGTAATTCAGATAGAGCTAATCCATGAAGGTGACGATAGCGCCTCTATACCTATTGAGGTCGTAGCAGAGTCGTATTCGGTAGGTAGGGGTAGGCACATGGGGATGCAATCCCGCCTTATAGCGAACGATCATATTCTAGTGGATAATCGTGAGGCTAGAGCTGTCACATTAGTCAGAACACACGGGCCTGTCACTAGATACGCCTCGTCTGTCTTTATCAGGACAGATGATGGTCTTGCAGTTCTCACACTAACGTGGGCTCCAGAAACCAGCCTAGATACGATCGCTCTATGGGGCAGGTTGTTGGATTCGTTCTCTCTACCGAACACCTCTCGACCAGAACAACCTCCTTTCGAACCAATAATCACCCCAGAGCAACTAGAATTAGAGGTAGATCTCAGCATAGATTAGCCAATACTCGACCAAGCCTTCAGCGCTTGCGCCCCTTGTTGTCACGACGACCGCCCCGATCCGAGCCAGGTGACTTCGACTTCTTTCGCTTACGCGAACTACCTTCTTTTGGCTTCTGGCGTGGGCCAGAGGGGTTTACCGCTCGCTCTGGATAAATCTTATGGACCATAGCCCTAAACTCATCAAAGCTCCCATCTAAAATGCTCTCTCGCATCTTGCCCATGAAGGCGGCGAACCAAGATAAGTTGTGTATCGTGGTCAAGGTAGCACCTAAGACCTCTCCAACCCTAAACAGGTGGTGGATGTAGGCTCTAGTAAAGTTAGTGCATGTATAGCAATCACAAGAGGTGTCTGGGGGATACATGTCCCTACGATACCTAGCATCTGTCATTCTAATGCGGCCAGTCCAAGTATAATACATACCACTGCGTGCATGGCGCGTGGGGATGACACAATCGAACATATCTACACCCTCTGCTACACCTTCTACAAGATCTAAGGGTCGACCTACCCCCATCAGGTAACGAGGGTATGACTCACTCATGTGAGGTAGGGTGAATTTCAGAACCTCCAGCATCTTCTGGTGCCCCTCTCCGACTGACAAACCGCCAATAGCGTAGCCATCAAAGCCAATGTCCTGAATCGCCTCAGCTGAACGCTTTCTCAGTTCAGGCCAAAAACCACCCTGAACAATTCCAAACAGACTCTGATCAGGTCGTGTATGAGCATCTTTACTGCGCCGCTCCCAGCGTGTAGTTCTATCAACAGAGGCCTTCGCGTAGTTCATATCTGTCCCGAAAGCCAGACACTCATCAAAAACCATGGCTATATCAGAACCTATCTGCTGTTGGATGGCCATAGATGTCTCTGGAGACAAGAAGGTTGACCTCCCATCAAGCTCATAATTGAAGTTCACCCCCTCCTCTGTCACCTCTTTCTTATCCAAGGAGAACACTTGGAAACCACCTGAGTCTGTAAGCACAGGCAGCTCCACATTCATCATGTTGTGTATACCGCCATGCTTAGCTACCAACGTCTCACCTGGGCGCTGACTTAAATGGTAAGTGTTGGCCAGAATTATCTGCGAACCTGTCTGAGAGAGGTGCAGTGGAGACAGAGTTCTGATCGCTCCTTGAGTACCTACTGGCATAAACACGGGTGTTTGCACAACGCCCCTTGCAAGCTCAAGCCTACCAGCCCTTGCTTTGCTGTATTTTGCCTCTACCGAGAATTTGATCTCACATGTCATAAAGTGGAGCTAACCCGCGTTTTTGAGTTTTGCGCGTCCTAAATGTAAACACGACCCTAATATAACTATCAAAAAACTAGTGTATAATCCAGCGCTCTAAGCAGATGTAAAGACGAGGCTTGATCCTTTTAGCCCTTCAAGAGAAGAGATAATAGAATGGGTTCCAGTGGTAGACCAGCACCATTTCCTCCCGGCACAAAATTGGGAGAACATTTCGTCGTAGACTCTTTACGGCGCCTGTGTGAGGGTCGGATGATCTACGTCGTAAACGACAACAGGCCTGATCAATCTACAAAAATGTGTTGGAACTGCATGAACAATGACAGCCCTAGAAATGCTGCTAGGTGCATAGGGTGCAACAAGATACTGCCAACGAATCAGCAATTCATTCTCTCGGCAAGATGGGACCATGACAACTTTGAAAGACAACTACAATTTCATCAACGCAATCTAAAACACCCCGCAATGTTGAGACCAGACGCGGTCTTTCTTCAAGATGACCAACTATGTAGCGTGATTAGATATAGAGGCGAGAGCCTGATGGTTACTCTTCCAGCCCCTCTTGAAACGAATACAGTCTTGCATCTATCACAGAGGTTCACAGGGCTTATCGCTTTCCTCCAGACCAATGGGGTTAGAATATCTGATATTGATCGGCACGCCTTTGTAGTGCGGAAAGCTGAAGATAAGTTTCTGATGTTTGACCCTTTAGTCGTGGAGTTACAAGACAACCCCGCAACGGGGGGCCGGGAGAGCGAGATAACACAAGTTGCAGCAATGATGCGCAAATACACACAGGTAAATTGCAGCCCTCTACATGACTTCTTACTGAGGGCCGAGGAGGGTGAATTCAAGACACCTATGGAGTTTGGTAGAAGTATCGAAAAGATCTTTGACTCCACACCTAAAGAGCCATCAATCAATGGTGTCGCGACGATGACCGACGTAGGTTTAGCTCGGAACCTAAACGAAGATACGTGGGCGTGGACTGACATATCTAATGGTAAAGCTAAACTCTACGCTGTGGCAGATGGCATGGGTGGTCACGATGCAGGCGAGGTAGCATCTGCAACAGCTGTGGCCACCATTTGCAAAGAGGCTCGAAGCCGTTTTAAGAAATTGAAGAAGCAATCAAATGATACTCTGGAAAACCTACTAGATGAGTCTTTTCAAGCAGCCAACAACGCCATTAAGAAGATGGCTGATGATGCTGGCACCGACATGGGAACCACTATGACGGCCATGCTTCATTGTGGTGATCTAGGTTTGTTGGCTAATGTTGGTGACTCGAGAATCTATCTAATGAGGGACCAAGCCCTACAACAAGTTAGCCAAGACCACTCTCTAGTTGGAAGGTTATTGGCACAAGGTAGGATTACGGCAGACGAAGCGAGAACTCACCCTCACTCACATATTCTACTACGTACGGTTGGAACGGAGTACGACGTAGAAATAGATATATTTCAGGTCGCATTACAGCCTGGCGACCGGGTGATAATGTGCTCTGACGGACTTTGGGGTGAGGTCGAGGATGACGATATCGAGGCCATCCTAAACCACTACGATGACCCTAGCGCCTGTGTACAGGAGCTAATCAAGGCGGCTCACTTAGGTGGAGGTAAGGACAACGTCACCGTAATGATTATTGGTACATAACACGAGCGTTTCCTCGTCTCTTGGTAACCTTCTGTAGATCCAGCCACTCCAACATCGGTATAGCCCCCTTTCTAGACAGGCCAGTAATTTGCTTGAACTCAGCAGGAGACAACTCCTCGTGATTGGCAAAATGCTCCTTTACCGCCGACACAACTCCTTCAAGACTATCGGCCAAGTAAAGCATCCGGTCTATCCTTATGACATCTCCCTCTTCAACTAGGTGCCCAACTAGACCCTCAGAGTCAACCATATCCAAACCTAAATCTGAAATATTGATCGCCTGGAGCCCAGCCTCTCTTAGTTGATAAAGAAGCGATTTCTTGGCCTCAAGTTCGGCTTTGTTCAGCGATACCACCCAATCAAAAAGAGATACAAGTGGCCCTCGAATCTTAACCAAACCCTCTGACTCTAGCTGTTTGAGTAGGGCGTCAAAGCACTGGGAGCCTAACCCTGTCATAACACCACGAAAAAGCTCTCTGCGCCCCACCCCAACGGCCAAAGGTTTGTTCTTGTGAGAATCGGTCAACATATGAACAAGCCGTGCCTTTAAATGATCAATCTGCGCCCTTGATAGGACCCTATCACCTAGCAAGACCCCTGCTTTAGAATCGTCGAGACTATTGAAAGGCACACTCCTTTGCACCGCCTCTTCCTGAGATAGTCCAGAGGCACCTGCCCGCTCAACTCGTGCAGAGGAGTCCCCCGACTTCATCCTGTCAAGAAGTGCCGCAGCAGCGCTAAGGTCTCGCCTCCTAACCCGAGGGGCCCATGGATCTACCACCTCTCCACCACCGAGTGTAACCAGTGGGGATTCTCTCCTTAGCACGAGACGGTCTTTAGGCAGCGCTACTATGGGTTTCTCACACCGAAGCTGAACCCAGCCCTCTTCACCACCCTCCATTGGGGAGTCATCGCTAGATATCAACTCGACTATAGCAAGGACCTCGTCAGTGCCAATAAGCAACCTTACTCGACTCATTCTAGCCAAAGCAGGTGCGCCATCTAGATGTCTGTACCAGACATCTATTACGGAGCTACCAAAGACATCTTTTTTAGAGGCTACAACTTGACCCCTGGGCACATCATCTATGTTTACACCCGATAGGTTCAAAGCACACCTAACTCCAGCCAAGCATTCTAAACACTCGGCACCGTGTACTTGAATACCTCTTACCCTAGCTGCTTTACCACTTGGCAAAAGGACTACTTCATCGCCAACGCTCACCTTTCCTGATTGAGTTGTGCCTGTGACTACAACACCAAAACCAACCCGATTAAAGCTACGGTCGATCGGCATTCTAAAGGGGCCAGAGTCAGGTCGAGACACAGCAGGTAGCCTAGCTAGAACCTCTTTTAGTTGTTCTAAACCAACCCCAGTTTCAGAAGATGTTTCTATGACTGGCGCCCCATCCAAAAAGGTGCCTCTCAAGGTGTCTTCGACGTCTTCTCGCACCAACTCTAACATCTCTTCATCAACGAGATCGCACTTGGTAAGTACCACTACGCCCGAGGGCACACCCAATAGACCCAAAATGTCTAAGTGCTCCTTAGTCTGAGGCATCACCCCATCCCAAACCGAAACGCACAACATCACGGCGTCAACACCAACGGCACCAGCTATCATCGTACGAACTAGCCGTTCATGGCCTGGTACATCTACAAACGCGATGTTTCGACCCGACTGAAGAGAGAGATTGGTGAACCCTAGTGCAATGGTAATACCCCGTTCACGCTCCTCTGGGAGAGTGTCTAGGTCCTTGCCTGTCAAGGCGCTCACTAACGCAGTTTTGCCATGATCGATATGACCCGCGGTACCCACCACTATTGTTTCTATTATCTTCATCTTGAACCTATATATCAACAGTCAGAACCTTATGGCCATGAGCAAATTTCTTCCGTTTGTCCATCTCGGTTCCGCAAGTCTGATATGCTACTACCATGGATATAAACTGCCCAGAATGTGACGCCCTGTTTCAAGCCAATGATTTAGGTGTCAACACATGCCCAGCCTGTATGTTCAACTTCTCAATAGATAAGGGTAACTCACTACCACAATATATGGAGATAGAGGTACAGGGGCCTAAAGGGGAAAACCTAGGCGTCATGGACATATTCAAGGTTAAAGAATTAATCTACGCTGGGAAGTTCAAAGGGAAAGAGATAGTGCGCCCGCTAAACGGAGAATGGTCACCCATTGGTGACCTTGCACCTCTAAGGCTCATCTTCAAGATGATGGGGATAGATCTAGTCGCAGTGAAGGTTCACGCGCAACAAATAAAGGGGTGGAAAACCAAGGACAAAAAACACAATAAAACCAAAGCGATCAAAACAGAAAATACTGAAATTATCAAAAACTCAACAGAGCAAGAGAGTGTGGGCTCCTCAAAGCTCTTGATATCTATAATTATCGCTGTCTCAGCGATTGCCGCGATCGTTTGGCTAATATAAAAAAAGACCCCCTGTGAGGGTAACCTAGCGACCCATCCTGACAGGGCGACCTGTTTTTACACTTGTGTGAATAACATTAGCTCCACTTGTACCACTGGGAAAACATGCGCCTTTTACCCGTGCGCTCTTGAAGACACAACCGTTTAGATCGGCCATATCCAAGTCAGCCCCCTCCAAACAGGCCCCCTCAAAGCTTGAGCCCGCAAGTTTTGCGTTCCATAGAGATGCTCCAGTTAGGTCTGCCTGCCTAAAACTGCAACCCTCCAAGGTCGCCTCAGCCAACTTTGCGGCTCTCATTGAGCGCCCATCGAAAACTAGCCCCTTAAGGTCCGCGGACCTAAGGTCTAATCCATCAAGTGGTTGCTTCTTTCTTAGAAGATCTTGTACTTGCTTACGGGTAAGGGGGTTTATTTGTCTCATGGCCGAAGTCGTATCCTATTAAAGCCGATAGGTACAAGCACTTCCTTGAAATTCACGTCAAAAAATGAACTTTAATCTTTCCTGTTCGCAACCCATCGCTCTATTGACGCTGCAACATCAAAAGTCACGCCGCCGTCTGTTTTATCATTAATGTGGTGTAATCCTCCAGGATTAAGAGTGTTTATCTCTATTACCGTCTGGCCGATAACATCTACACCAGCCAACCAAATGCCAGCCCTTATCAAGTGAGGCGATAGGACTGCCTCAATTTGCTTGTCTGAATCATCTAAAACACACCCTAAGGCGACCCCTCCTATCTTCAAATTATGGCGAAAATCACCTGGAGGTCGCTCTCTTAGATAGGCACCTACTAGATGACCACCAATAAAGAACAGCCGTTTCTCTCCTCTAGATGCATCTTTCAAGTATTCCTGAACTACTGCAAACCCATCACCAATGCCGAGAACTAAATCAACAGCCTTCTCTAGTCCGATGTTATCTCCAGGCTTCACAAATGAGACGCCTACACCGCCAGAGCCTCGCGCTGGCTTAACTACCACACCTGCTTTCTTGTCCTGAAAGAAATAATGGCACGCCGTTGAGTCTCTAGAAATCAGCTCTCTAGGGGTGGGTAATTCGGAAATTGTAGAGAGGAATGACTTGTGTGTAACTAGAGATAGGTTTCTTGGATCATTAACAACTACGACGCCACTCATTGCAACACGCTGAGCAAATGCCAGAAGTCCATGACCAATAGGGTTACACCGTAGAATTAAGGCGTCTAATGTCTTCATCTGAATGAAACATCGCCTAGTTGATCTATTGTTCATTGCCTCAGATATAGAGCTTGGGTTGATCCCCCTCTCTCCCCAACCCGAAGCTGTTTCGCTTAGGGAAATCCCCCTAGCCACCAGCCTCCCTGAGGGTTCGATCTCAAAATTACTGGGTTCAAAAATATAAAGTTCATACCCAGCAGACACAAGCTCCTGGGCGATTATCGCTGTTGTCCATGTAGGCTGCACTTTGGTGAGGCTTGATACGGCTATTGCTATTCGCATAAAAAGAATCCCTTCAAAGTGAACACAGCGAAACAACTAACGCATGTGACGTATAGCTAACACGGGCATTACCGTTTGAATTAGGGTACGATGCTTCAACGATGGAAATGCTTCTTCAAAGAGTAAACGAATTAGTCCGCGCCAGATACCCCCTCATCTACCTACTGACACATGAAGAGGGCAGAGTTGAGCGGGGGCTGGTAAGGTTCGCAAAGTCTAACGACTTTAGAGTTTTCAGGTGGCGCTCATCTGAGGGACTTCGAGAGGTGTCTGAAGAGGCTGAACTTACGCCCTCTACACTGAACCTCCTGGACGCGTTCAGCGCCATAGACAAGGTAAAAGAACCCGCCCTTTTCCTGTTCGCTGACCTATCTGATAGCCTGCATGAACCATCCATAAAAAGAGCTATTAGAGATCGTATAGACTCACTTGGAAGCGCTCAGCAGGCAATATTAATAACAAGCCCTACACTTGTAATACCCACTGAGTTGGAGACTGAAACTATTATAGTAGATGTTCCCCTACCATCTGAGGCGGAGATTTCTAGGCTTCTACTCGCACTACTTCGCAGAGCTGGAATCAAGATGGATCCTGCACTTCAGATGCGATTCGTTAAGGCGGCAGTAGGGCTTACGGAAAGAGAGATTAAGAGGGCACTATCTAGAGTCGCAAACAGCGGTGGAGGTTTCTCAGAAGAGGATATTCAGAGCATCCTTGAGAGTAAAGAGCAGACTATTCGCAGGACTAACTTTCTAGAACTCTACACAAACCCACCGAATTCGTCAGACGTAGGTGGTTTAGGTAATCTAAAACAGTGGCTTAATCGTCGATCAAGAGCTTTTGAGCCCGCGGCTAAGGAGTACGGACTCCCTCAGCCTAGTGGCCTCTTTATGCTGGGTGTCCAAGGTTGCGGAAAGTCGCTAATGGCAAAAGCAGTATCCTCAATATTCCAGGTTCCACTGTTAAGGCTGGATGTGGCTGAGGTTTTTCGAGGCGACGGCAGACATCAAGAGTCTCTGCAAGAGACCATCAAAATAGCAGAATCAATCTCACCAGCTATTTTATGGATAGACGAGCTTGAAAAGGCTTTTGGGTCGACTGATTCATCCTCTGGTCGTGCGCTAGGGGTGCTGCTCACATGGCTACAAGAAAAAACGAAGCCAGTATATGTAGTAGCTACCGCAAATGAAGTAAGAAATCTTCCACCAGAGTTACTTAGAAAGGGTCGATTTGATGAGATCTTCTTTGTTGACCTCCCAGACGTCCACGAACGATTGGAGATTTTACAGATTCACTTAGACAATAGAGAGATAGATGAAGAAGGTCTAGACCTACTACAGTGCGCTGAAGAGACAGAGAAATACTCAGGTGCTGAATTGGAGCAGGTTATTATCGAGGCCATGTTCGACTCTTTTCACGACAACGCAAGAAAACTATCAACACGAGATTTGCTCAACGCTATCAGAAAAACTGTCCCATTAGCCGTAACAATGGACGAACAGCTAAAAGAATTACGAGAATGGGCCAGGCCAAGAACTCGGCCAGCATCACTAGATAGAAGAAGGATCGACTTCTTTGAGGATTTCTTAGAGTGAACGGTACTGGAGCATTAATTTGAAGAATAGAAAAAACTTGAACGCGACCGTCTTAGGTGGAGGGTCATGGGGCAGTGCACTAGGCATGCAGCTGGCTCGACAAGGCCACGAAACCATAATCTGGGAGTACGATCGTGAATTAGCAGAGGCCCACCAAGCCGCTGGAGAGAACACTAGGTACCTCCCAAATATACCCTGGCCACAAAATCTCTCTATGACCAACAACATGGCTGAGGCTCTAGAAAATGCTGACATAGTTGTGGCTGTTGTGCCTTCACAAACCATGAGGGCGACGATGACCGCCGCCGCACCTTTTCTAAACAAAAAGTCAGTCATATGCGTGGCATCAAAAGGTGTCGAGCAGGGCTCACTTATGACGATGGATGAGGTGATAAAAGAGACCGTTCCCCAAGGATGGCATGACAAGATAACAGTCCTCTCTGGTCCATCCTTTGCCCTAGAAGTCGCAAGAGGAATGCCCACTGCAGTTGTGGTGGCAGGATGGGACGAAAAGATCGCGGACACAGTGGCTACAGCCTTCCACGGCGGATCTTTCAGGGTATATCACTCATCAGACGTAGTCGGCGTTGAGATGGGAGGGGCCCTTAAGAACGTAATGGCTATCGCCTGCGGGATAGCCGATGGTGCAGGCTTCGGACACAACACTCGCGCAGCCCTAATAACTAGAGGTTTGGCTGAAATTACTAGGCTAGCTGTTGCTCGCAGCGCCAACCCGCTAACCCTTGCTGGTTTAGCGGGAATGGGTGACCTTGTCCTAACCTGTACAGGAGACCTCTCTCGTAACAGACAGGTCGGGCTAGCGCTGGGGCAAGGGAAGAGCCTCGAGCAGATCCTAAAGGAGCTAGGTCAGGTCGCTGAAGGGGTTGCTACTGCTCGCTCTGCTCACAACCTCGGGAAGAAAATGGGAGTAGACCTCCCCCTTACTGACCAAATTTATCAAATTATTCATGAGAACAAACCTGTCCATGATGCCTTAGGTGAGCTTCTCGGAAGGGAACGTAAAGCAGAGTTGGATTGAACAGGGTAGATAACCAATATGAACGCCTCAAAACAAGTACAACTGCTCTTATCCAACCCTATTTTCAAGGGACTCTCACCAGTAGACGCCAAGGCCCTATTCGGTGCTGGCCAGGTTCTCAGCTATAAGACAGGTACGGTCCTGTTTTCACAAGATGACGAAGCGACATCGCTCTGCCTGGTCCTGTCAGGGGCGTTTCAGGTACAGATCTCATCAATATCTAAAGAGGCGACCACATTAGCTACGATATCTCCTGGTGAGGTGGTCGGTGAAATAGCCCTACTCAAATCTGGTAGGCGTAGCGCGACCCTTGTGGCTGCGGTGGAGTCGGTTGTTTGGAAGCTACCATCAGATGTTTTCGAAGGGTTATTAGAACGAGGAGACCCTATGGCTGGGAGTATTCTCCATGGCATAAGTCAAGATATCTGCCGACGCTTTAGAGAGGTTGTCTACGAAGGTGCAGCTCTTATGGGACGAATGGCCCCTAAAAACACAAAAAAGATCTATGATAACTCCTTAGAGTGGGAGCTATAATGATTACCGAACTTGACATCTCTAGAGCAGACATCCTATCGGGATTAACCGATGAAGATAGAGCTATACTATTGAACGACTTCGAAGAGCTTAACCTTAGCCCTGATAGCGCCCTAATCCACGAAGGAAGAGAGGCCAGTGGAGCTTTTCTAGTATTAGAGGGCCACGTTGAGGCCGAGAAGATGCTTCCTGGTGAGACTAAGCGACTACTCGCATCAACCGTACCAATAGGTGAATGGGTAGGAGTTGTCTCATTAATGGACGACAAGCCCGCAACAGCCACCGTTAGAGCTATCTCAGCCAGCCGGGTTCTGGCTATTAACAGGCAAACTTTTGCACGATATATGCAGGGAGATAGCCCAGTAGGCATTCGTTTTCATCGAGCCTTACTTAGGTCTGTCGCCAATCAACTAAGCAGAGTAAACAAGAACGTTATTAGCCTCAGAGCAGCAGCGAGTGACCGTTGAAAACAGAGTTGGACTATAAACGAGAGCTCATAAGGTTTGCTCACCTCTGCTACGAAAGAAACCTACTCGTTGCTATGGATGGCAACCTCTCTGTGCGGCTTCCAAATGGCAACATTATGTGCACTCAAGCAGGGTGTCACAAGGGCCTACTCACCGAGGACCAACTAGTCATTATAGACATTGAAGGTCGAAAGCTTCGCGGGAAAGGAAAACCTACCTCCGAGATGGCAATGCACTTAGCCTGCTATCGCGAACGATCAGATGTTCACGCGGTGATACATGCACACCCACCAATAGCGGTCGGCTTTACCATCGCCGGAGTTACCCTCGCAAGATGTGTTCTCCCAGAGGTCGTCCTTACACTAGGGACCGTTCCTACACTAGACTATATGACAACAGGAACATCGGCGTTGGCTCAACAGGTTGGCGAAGCATCAAGAGATGTTGACGCTATGCTAATGGACCGCCACGGAGCGGTGGCTCTAGGGGGAGACCTCCTCGAAGCTTTCTGTAGACTAGAGACCTTGGAGCACACGGCTCGTATTACTATGGTGGCTATGGGTCTAGGTAAAGTTAGGGAGCTACCGCCTGAAGAGGCTGTTAGCCTTCGTAGCATGGGCCTCAAGAGATACGGTGGTCCACCAAGTGCTGTTGCAAAAGCTGACGAACCAAGTGCCGATCTCCCGCCATCATGCATAGGCTGCAATGGTTGTAACAACCCATCAAGTGATGGTATCGGGCCTGAATCCAAGCTAAGACTCGCTCGTATTGTCGCAAACTCTCCTCCTCCAGTGCCGAAAGAGATACAGAGCGTGGTTATTGATGAGGTTCTAAAGGCCCTTAGCAAGGGCTAGACCTCCACATTTGTGTTGCCCAACCCTAAAGTCAGGCTCGACCTGGCTGTACTCTGGACCCCATGACAATAGAGGTGGATGGAGCGGTCTCAGCGACGATTCTACCGCCTTTTATCACCCACCTTGGGGGATCCGATAATCGAAGGATTGTCTCATAATCACTGTGGTTGTGAATAATGAACTCTGCACTTGTTCCGACCTTGAGGCTTGGCGCTCCACCCCATGCAGCGTGATTGTCACCCACCAGAACCTCGACGATTCGAGCAAACCAAGCGGGTGTTGTCATCTGAGAGACATGGGCCAACATAGAGGCCGCATTCAATAAGTTACCTACACCCAGCGGGTACCAAGGGTCCATGATTGAGTCATGACCTATGCCAACTAGAGCACCTGCCTCAATAAGCTCTGGTACTCTTGTGATACCTCGGCGCCTCGGGTAGCCATCACCACGCCCCTGTAGAACAACATTATCCAGAGGGTTGGCCACTACCTGTACCCCTGATTTAACCGTCAAGCTTATAGCCTCTTCAGCCACATCATCTGGATAAGAGTGCATAGCAGTACAGTGACCAGCTATGACATGAGGTGCAAAATCTCGTCTAATTCTCTCTCGGCACAAAGTGATTAGGTGACGACAAGATGGATCATCGCTCTCGTCACAGTGTAGATCTATCTGGGTGCCATAACGTTCAGCCAAATCAAACACTAGCCGTACTGACTTGTCACCCAATTCACGGCTATCTTCAAAGTGAGGGATGGCGCCTACTGCATCTACACCTCTAGCAACAGCCCACTCCAGCTCATCAGCTTGACCCTCCTTCTTGTAAATTCCCTCCTGTGGAAACGCTACAACTTGAAGGTCACAATAGTCTGAAACCTCCTCTCGCAGTGAGAGCATCGCCTCTACGCCTAGCTTAGACCCTGTGTCCACATGGGTCCTTATGCGAGTAGTACCGTGCAACAGACACCAGCCTATCGCCTTCTTTGCTCTTGCGTGCAGGTCTTCAACAGTCAAGCTATCGCGGGCAGTAGACCAATTACGAATCCCCTCAAACAAGGTCCCAGATACATTTGGCGTCTCAGCACCCAGTAATGCGGCATCTAGGTGAATGTGTGGGTCAGCGAATGGAGGGCTGACGAGCCCCCCTTCCGCCATGAGCACCTCTCCCTTTGGGGGCAAATCACGCCCTACGGCAGCAATCAAGCCTGACTCTACATATAAATCAATGCCCTGCTCACCCGCAAATGTCGCGCCTTTAACGGTGATCAACAGCACCTCTCAACTTCGGTGAAGTGGCACAAATATTGTGACAGAACATCACCGCTAAGAAGGTCACATATTAAATTATCACTAATACAGGGCTCACCTGCCTCTAAAGCTGAACAAGGCATAATCCTAGTACCAAATACTAAATTCGTGCCCCTATCCATCGCCCAGACCTTAATTTCCCCACGACGTGTCACGGCTGATTCTCTCTACATCGAGGGAGCCTACTATGTCAGCGAGACCACTAACGGTCCCTCCCCATTCCCCAGTTACAGAGCCATCGTTAATATTGCCAGTATAGTCGAAAGGTATACCCCAACTGCCGATCATAATCTCAACCGAGCCACCTGCTTCATTCTCTTCAAATTCCAAGTTGAACTGATAAACCAACTCTATCTCTTGTCCCTGAAAACCAAGGTAGCAGGTCGCCTCGCCGTATGAGCCCTCACCATAAGCATCTACAACCATTACAGCCCCACCAGCACATGAAACCTGAAACTCGTCAGCCTCTGTTGAGGTAGTAACTAGCCCAGCATATGTACCAGCGTTCTCGTGCTGAACCAATACGCCACCAACAGCGTCAAACACATTCTGACCCGTAGGAAGAGTAGCGGATGCCTTTATAGTGTGTGTTCCAACACCTAGATCGTCATCGTCGAACTCGGGGCCAAAACCAGACCACGTGGCGTCAGCGCTGGAGCTCCAGATTACATCGTCTAATTCTGAAGGGTCTAGTGGTTCACCCTCGGCTGACCACATCGCAAACTCAAACTCATAATCTTCGCCTAACGGTATAAACTCATTAGCTGTTGGCGAAACTATTTCTAAAACAGCCCCTTCCCAGTCAGAAAAGTCCTCAGTGGTTGTCGTTGTCATTGTTCCTGTATCAACACCACCAGAGTCAAGCTCCATAATCTCAGAATCAGAGCGACAGCCAAAAGTCACTACTAAAGGTAAAATTGTGAAAAGCGATTTCATGGTTACATCCTTTTTTATATCTAAATCTAGTGGCTAAGTGCCTGTCTATTGTTTGGACGTGACCATACACTATTTAGGCCGATGTCGCACAATATTGTGAGATCAACTAACAAGCGCCTCAACTCGCTCCTTTAGAGCCACGGTATCAAAAGGTTTATCAACTACCTGATCGGGCCTAGCAGCGCAGAAATCTCTCGAACTATCACTCGTGGCGCCACCAGTTAAAAACAGCATCTTTTCTGCTAAATCGGGGCGTATCTGTACCAACCACTCATAAAGCTGCTCACCCGTCCCATCCCCTAAAGACAAATCACATATTACAAGTGAGAACTCTGTCTCCTTTTGAAGATTCGTTGTCGCCTCGGCATACGAGTTGGAGACCACTACCCTTCCGATGCCTCGAAGCAGACGCCTGAGGGAGCGGGTAATTGCTGGCTCATCGTCTACCACTAGGATTACGGGCAAACCATTTGATAGTTCTTCCTGTACTATTGCATCAGACGGTCGGTGCTCTGGCGGAACAGGTAGCCTTATTACTACCGAGGTTCCAGCCCCCTCGGTTGAGTCTATCTCAACCTCCCCACCGTGATGGTAGACGATGTCGCGACAGATTGCTAGGCCAAGACCTAGGCCACCACGACCCTCTTGAACAGTAAAGAATGGATCAAAAACCCTGGGCAACATAGCGGCTGGTATACCCTCACCGTTATCGCTGATCTCAACCCATACTTGGGAGTGTTCGTATCTACACTTGACCGAAACCTCTCTACCGGTCTTCTTAGTGCTAAGGCTCTGGATAGAATTCATTAAAATGTTTAAAAACGCCTGTGATAGCCTTGGTGCTGCACCCATAACTGGCGGGCACTGGGCTATTTCAACATCTATTTCAACTGGTGTGGCAGCCTGACTTCTAGCCATCTGAACCGCCGTCTCCAGAGCGTGATGAACATCCATAACCTTGTGTTCCTCATCCTCTGTAGCCCCCCTAAAACCCTTTAGATCATTTACTATGTCTCGAATCCGCCTCATCCCGTCTAGGTTCTCCTGAATCATGTCGGAGAGATCTACAAAGGTCTGAGGGTAAAAGGCAGAGTTAGCCTGCTCCTGTAGTTGTGTGGCTACCTCCTTGGGAGCGTGGCTGTTTACCATGTCTATTGCGCTGTTTAGTAGGCTGTGTATCTCGGCTATAGAGACGACCATCTCATTGTGATTGGTTACAACCCATGCCGCTGGATTGTTTACCGAGTGCGCAAGCCCTGTCGCCAACTCACCCAAGGTCGCAAGCCTCTCTCGCTCAATCAAATCGGCGTGAAGCAGCCACATCCCCTCCTCAGACAGAGCCATTTGAAGCGCCGATTTAGGACAATGCTCTTCAGCTGCTTGCTCAAATTTATCGGCCGACACAACATCCACGGCCCCGCACTTCATGGCAGCTATGACCTCATTTACAGATGGTGTTGGATCAATGACAAACACGGGGGCCTCACTCATCTTCACCACAACTGAAAGCTCAGCAGCACCCTTATGCAGGGCTACTATTGCGACTGAATTCTGCTCCAGATAGCTCGCTGCCTCAAGAAACCCTTCTACACGCACAACCTCAAATCGTTCAGAGGTGGAAGTAGGTAAAGAGTCTGATCGAGCAATTTCTAGGATAAGCGCTGGCATAAATTTCCTAAACTAACTTCCATAAATTTCTTGATACAGGGTAACACCTACGCAATATTTCTGCGTTATTCATCAAATAAGACTACCTATGGGCGTAAACTATAAGGTACAAAACTACCTATAAAGGGAGAGAATGTGACCACAGCAATCGAGGTCTCAGGCCTAAGAAAGAGCTATGGCTCATTAGATGCCGTGGCTGGGATAGACTTCACCATTAGAGGTGGAGAGGTAGTAGGGATCCTAGGCCCCAACGGCGCAGGCAAGAGCACAACAATGAAAATCCTAACCGGCTTCTTGGCTCAGAGCGAAGGAGAGGTAAGGATACTAGGAAAAGATGTACTCTCAGATAACGCCGCAGCACAAGCACGCATAGGATACCTCCCTGAGGCTGCACCCATCTACCCAGAAATGATGGTTGTAGACTACCTACAGTATGTAGGTGAGGTAAGGGGGCTAGGTAAGTCTGAGCGAGAACTAGCGATAGAAAAGGCTCTCAGCAGATGCGGCCTACTCGACCGCAAGAAGCAAAAGATTGGCACACTATCTAAAGGGCTGAAACAGAGAGTTGGGCTAGCACAAGCAATTCTCCACGAGCCAGACATCCTGATTCTCGACGAGCCAACATCTGGATTAGACCCTAACCAAATACAACAGATCAGGAGCCTTATCAGGGAGGTAGGGGAAACCAAGACCGTGCTTCTATCCACCCACATACTCTCCGAGGTACAGGCTTCCTGTGACAGGGTTATCATTATTAATAATGGTGTAATTGTTGCCGATGGACCAACCTCAGAGGTGACAAGAATTGGTAGTAGTGAGACCCTAAACCTTATTATAGGAGCAGGCAGAGTCACCATGGACTTAGAGGCCATAACAAAGGGTCTTCAAGAAATAACGGGGGTCTCTCAGGTAAAAGACAGGTTCGGGGTCAGCCTAGAGAGCGGTGAGATATCTGTCGCGATCAGTTCAAAAGAGGATGTAAGGCGAGCAGTGTCGGAGTGGATATCAGACCACGGGCTTGTAATATTGGAAATGCAGCGGGAGAGGTTGGATCTAGAGTCGGTGTTTAGAGATCTAACCACTTAGATCTTACCTAATCACCAATGACAATCACGGTGCGTACTGGACCTGAACACCAAGCTCAACATTGCCATTTGGCGCCAATACTATTCCCTCAGAAGGTACAACACTCAATGAACCTAGCAGCTGTAATTCGCCTAGGAATGACTCGACTGACTCAGAGGGGATCCTTGCTAAGAAATTAGAAAAATTGCGCTCCGTAGACATACGAAAAACCTCAAACTCATCCCCATTTCTAGAAATAAGTGAACCGCCTGAACCCCTTGCTAATGAGGCTATACGGATAAGAGAGCCAGAATCGACAGCGTAAAACCTGTAACTACTCGGGACAGTCAAGACCCCATCATCTCGAGCTCCAGATCCCTCCCACAACTCCTCCCACTCATCTGTAGAGGTCAAGTCCAATTCTGCTTGGGGACCTATCACATCCTGAACTGATTCTTGTTGAGCCCTAGGTTCTTGTCGGTTTTCAGCGACTACGGTAGGTTCGTCAGCTACAACCAAGGGTTGCTCTTCCTCTTCTAATTCCAGTACAGGTGAAGGCAGAGCTTCCACAAATTCTCTCGGCTCAGGCGCTGCCTCAGATGCTAGGTCGACCTCTCTAGATATATCTATGACCTGCTCAACAACCCCACGGGTAGAATAATACCCAACAGCCAAAGCAATCAAACCACCTAAGAGAAGTAGCATTAGGACGCCAAAAAGTCGGCCATACATAGACTTAGCAGGAGGAACCTCCAGATAAGATGTGATTATCTCATCTAGTAGCCCCTCTGGGGGTTCCAATGATCCCTCTTTATCGATCAACTCAACCGCTCTAACCATATCTGCATGATCTGTTCTGACCTCTAGATTGTCGCGTACAACCAGATCCATCTCGTGCATGTCTTTGGGTGAAAGATCGCCATCAATATAAGAAGACAGCCTATTTCGAGCGAAGAATTCATTCATTACTACAACACATCGGTAAGTGAGGCCCGAAGCGAGACCTCTCTAGACATGGCCACCCGCGCTCTAGATAGGCGAGAGCGGGCTGCTCCTCTTGTTAAACCCAACACCTCTGCAAGATCCTTTAGGGGTAAACCACACATGTCTCGCAACAAGACTATCATCCTAAATTGGTCGTCCAATGCAGACAGGGCCTCCTGCAACTGCCCACCAGGGCGTTCTTCTGGCTCCAAATATTGATCTGTAACCGTCCCAACCTTGAGAAGAGCCTCTGCAGTGGCACTATATAGGTGACTAGAGAATGAACCCTTAGAGCTTAAAGCTAGGTCTTCGCTAACTCCAACGTCAACACTCTCAATATAGCTCACATAGGCCCTATTGAAGACCACCCTAGAGACCTGCTCGCCGACCTCTTTGCTGCCGCTCCACCTAGAGGCAAACCCAAACACAGCAGGAAGGTGACGCTGTACGAGCATCCTAAAAGCTCGGCTATTGCCATTCCTAGCCAACTCCACAAGTGCCTCGTCAGAGCCTGAAGATTCGTTAGATGTGACGCTAGGCTTCATTTTAATCTCTATACTTACTGGAAAAACTAGAAGTTAAAAACCTCGTTTTAGAGGGGGTTACTATAGTAACACTCACCACAACATACTAAACTGTCCCTCCAAACCATACAACCAGCCCATCTATCTAACACGATGCTATTGCCCATCATTACAGCAGCGGTGCTTACGACGAGCACAAACCAGGCCTCTTGGGAATTGGCTGAATTAGGCCATAGCCTATCCCAGCGACCTACAGTTCTGATAGTGGGAAGCCCTGGAGTAAACATAACTGCCTATTTTAACTGGGCTGAAGCGATAGAAAGCAGGGGCTACAACGCGTTATTTGCAAAACCTTCGGCCACAATATCCTCCGTGACACAGGCTCAAGAGGGTCTGAGGCTTTTGGGCGAAGTCGTCAAAAACGAGTTTGGCGACTTCATAGCTGTTTCACACGGCTATGGCGGTACTCTTTCTATACTATCAGAGATACCAGCCGTTGGAATAGGGCTGGTAGGGTCCCCCCTCGGTCCTCACCTTGCACAAACAATTCCAGGCCCAGCTCCTGTATATGAGGGGCTCCCATACCCCACTGATCAGACAGGAGTCCTACCAACTGCCCCAATAACAAACAGCCTGTCCCTCGAGTTGGCGACTTGGGCCCATGACACTCCTGCACTCATAGATCCAGCTCCCCCTGTAGTTCTACTCGCCTCGGATGCTGATGTAATTGCTCCACCTGAAGCTGTACGCCTCCCAACAACAGGCTGGAATGACAGGTATTGGCTCCGAGATGGTTTTCTCTCGAATTATCGATCTGATCACTCAGACCTGCTCTTGAATGAAAGGGTAGCCATTAATGTAATTCGGGCACTTGAAAAACTATGACCCGATATTTGCTACCACTAATCTTGTTGCTCGCATCATGTAGCCTAAGGCACAGAACACTCCCTAGGCCCCATTGTGTTGGCGCAATTGACACAGATATAATCACAACGGACGGCGCATCTATTGCTCTCCATCATCACCCAGGAGATGGTGAGCCTGTACTAATAGTACATGGAATATCATCAAATCACGTCTGCTGGGACCTCTCAGCCGAGACCTCACTAGCGACCTATCTGTCAGGAGTTGGCTTTGATCCATGGCTACTAGATCTCCGAGGCCACGGTAACTCAAGCCCATCGGGGCCCACCCCCATTGACACTTATGGTGAAGAAGATGTAGCGGCGGCAGTAAGGTACATTAGAGAGGCAACAGGGTTTGAAAAGGTACACTACGTCGGACACTCAATGGCTGGTAACGTTGTTATGGCCTACCTTACATCTGAAAACACTGGTGAAAACCATATAGACAGAATGGTTTTAGCGGGAACTCCTTTTGATTTTTCCGACGCAGAACCCCTGCTATACAACGGCCTGCACGCTGGTGCTTTCGCCGCAAAAATATTAGGTCGACTACCAACACCATTCGCCGCAAGCTTTCACCCCTTTATACCTGACGTGCTCCCAATAGACATTTTGTTCTTCAACGACATTGATAATCCAGCCACAATGTACGAAAACGTCGTATCACCAATTAATCCAGCTGAGTTATCGCAATTCGCAGACGCCACGTCAGGGCTCTTCTCAAAGTGGGGTAGTGAAACCCTTGTTACAGATCAGATGAGTGAAATTACAACCCCGACACTAGTGGTAGCAGGGAGAGCTGACAGGATTGCACCTGTAGACAGAGTCTACACCACATACTCTGCGATTGGTTCGGAAGAAAAAGAGTTTATGATACTAGGCGTATCAACTGGGTTTTCAGTAGACTATGGTCACTTAGACCTCACAACGGGTGACCACACATCCTCAGAACTGTATCCTATAATCGAGGAGTGGTTGTCCAGATGAACAATTGGTACCTTGGGGCGATAAACGTCTACAGGCTAGGAACAGGAGTTGTCCTATCTCACCCTTTAGGATCTCTACTAGTAGACTGTGGAGACGGTGCTGCAATTCAGTGGGGCCAATGCGGGCTAAGTGAATTAGGTCCAAATGCCATACTGTTCACATCTGGTGCCGCAGGCCGGATCTCTGGTGTGTATGGATTTCTCTCTGCTTTTAGGGGTATTCAACGCCAGGAGCCTCTCTCTATAATTCACCTCTTAGGAGAGGAGCTCTTGCCTAACCTTATTGAGGCTTGGCAACAGAATGAGGGTAGAAAACCTGGAGCACCGGTTCACCTAGAAGGTGTAAGACCAGGCGCAACCATTGAGATCGGACCTTTTACATGTAACAGCCTAGTTATGAACAGCGAGCCAATGGAGGCTATCTGGCGCATCTCTATAGGGGATAAGGTTGTGGTCGTGACTGGTGACACACCCCCTGGACAACGGCTAAACCACGCGACACGTGGGGCAAACCTAATTGTAACTCCAAATGGTGTCTCAAATCTCTCTGTAGATATCTGCTAAGCTATATTAGGTCCTCGAGTTCAGCGTCGATATCCTCATGGGAAATTAGCTCAACAGGATGCTCTTCAGCCAACCCGAAGCCTGACCTCCACCTCAAAAGTACTATAGCAAAGATCGCTAATATCACGGCCACTACTTGTGATGTAGACAGCGCCCCGAGATGGTCAGTACCGCGAATAGTGTCACCTCTAAAGAGCTCAATAGTGGCTCGTATAATTGGGTAGACAAGCATTCCTGTGGCAAGCACCACGCCATCAAATTTTCTCCACCTAGACCACAGTATAGATAGACCAAAAAACACACAAAGCGCAGCCAGTGCTTCCCATAGTTGCGTTGGGAAAGTTGGTATATCGTGAATGGCCCCTACACCCACACCCCTTTCAAAAACAAGCGCTACCCATGGGAGCTCTTGCGTAGTAACGACCTGACCTCCTGGGAAAAGGTCTCCAGAAATGGAGCCCCATTCACCAATGTCGATAGCGGCTCCGTGACAGCAGCCAGCAGCAAAGCACCCCAAGCGGCCGATAGAGAGGCCTAGAAAAAGGGATGGTGCTAGGGCATCTGCTAATTTCCAAGGGTGAATCCCCTTCCGCTTAGCATAAATCACCACACCAAACCCAGCGGTGATCGCTCCACCTAAAAAGGCCATCCCGCCCTGGTTAAATTTAAATAAAACGAGGGGGTTTGAGAAAAAAGCCGATGGTTCTGAACCCAAAAAATGCAATAACCTCGCGCCCATTATCCCACCGAACATCGCAATAACCACGATCGGCAGTAATACATCTGGGTGAATCCCGACCTTTTTAAGCCTAAACCAACCAACCCCCGCAGCTACGGCGAAAGCTAAAATCAACATCAAACCGTATGTGTGAAGAACAACAGGCGCTGCACCTTGACCATAGGAAATAGAGTAGAGATCTGGAAACATGAATCTATCTAACTCAAACTAGGCAAACTGAATGGAAAGGGTGCAAATTTGAACCTAAAAATAAAAAACCACAACCTATTCGGCGGCGGTAACATATATGAAAGAGAGAGGAGTCTCCTAAATAGATGCGAGTATTACTTACAGGTGGTGCGGGCTTTATCGGTTCAAACCTTGCACACGCACTTGTCTCAGCCGAGCACGAAGTCACTATTGTTGACAAGCTCACTTATGCTGGTGACAAATCAAACCTATATGGGCTCGACCTAGAGTTCATAGAAGGCGACATCTGTGATACAGGCTTAGTGAAGAGGTTGGTCCAGGGAAAGGATGTGGTGATCAACATGGCCGCAGAGTCCCACGTCACTCGCTCTTTTCACGGCGCCTCAGATTTTATAAAGACAAATGTAGATGGTGCAAGAATTGTAGTAGAAGCGGCTATAAGCGCTAACGTTGAGCGTGTAGTTCACATGTCTACAGACGAGGTCTTTGGGCCAGCCCCTGTTGGCGTCTCTTTCGGGGTATCAGACCCACACAAACCTCGAAACCCTTACGCTGCGAGTAAATCAGCAGCTGAAGCCTTTATTAATGCTATCCGAAACATCACAGGAGCTGAACTAAACATAGTTCGATGCACCAACAATTATGGACCCCGCCAACACAGAGAGAAGGCTATACCTTGCTGGATAACCCACGCACTTAAGGGCGAGCCTATACCTATCCACGGAGAAGGTACTGCGGAGAGAGACTGGGTCCATGTGAGGGATTTAGTAGCGGGGATACTAAAAATATTGGAGGCTGGCTCAAGATCTGCAACCTATCACTTTAGTGGGAGAAATAGCCAGACAAACAGATCTGTTGCCGAACGAGTAGCTAGGCTCTGTGGTGGGGGTGAAATAGTCTCAACTCCTGAGCGGCTCGGTCAGGACATGCGATATGACCTAAACGACACAGCAACAAGAGAGGCTCTTAATTGGGCGCCAAAAATCAGCTTTGATGAGGGTTTGCGAGAGACTATCCCCTGGTATAAAACTTCGGGGCATAAACCGCGCCAGGATCGCTAAGTATGGTCTCAAAAAGCGAACCGATTGTCACCGTTGTAATCCCAACCCACAGACACACCCCAGTGGGTTTACAGGGATTTAGAAACCAAGACATATCTACGACTGTAATGGTGCTCGCAAACGGTGAAGTCGGGGGCGTAGAGGGAGACAGTGTTGTACAGGTAGAGTGGGCTGGTCACGGTGCCACCCGTATGGCGGCCATCGATAGAATAGATACAGAGTACACACTGTTCTCGGTAGACGACGCTACCCCAGTAGGGGTTACCGCCGTAAGGTGTCTAGTAGAGGCCCTAAATGACGGTAATTACGATGCAGTTTTCGGTCGTCAAATTCCAAAAAATGACGCTGATGCTATCACTGTGGAGCGCTTGAAAAAATGGACCCCTGAAGGAGAGGCGCACTATCCGATAGAGCGTCACGATCACGTATTCGCACTATACAAAACCTCAACCCTAAGAGACTCTCCACTACCCAATGTAGCAATAGCTGAAGATCTACACTGGAGTGTTGGAAAAAGAATAGGCTACGTTCCAAACGCGGCGGTGATCCACTCTCACAAAAGGGCGCCTCTAGCTCTCTATCGCAGAACCAGGGCAATCCATCGTGAGTTAAAAGTTATAGGCAGAAAGCCTCTTGTGCCTTCATTTTTCAGCCTAGTCGCAGCCCTGCCTGGCGTTATCAGGCCAACCATAAAGGGCGGTATTGGCGAATTGCCCAACCAGGTAGCAGAGCTAATTGGGCAATGGCATGGAGGTAGATAGTTACAGAAGGGCCAAGCGTGGCTAGGTAGCCAATTAAACCTGGCCTTGCTCCCTGACTAAGGGTTGGCTCCCTGGTTGATCCATGATTCGATAGTGTTCAAATCACTTCCGCTAACAGAACCCATCTTACTGCCTGCTCCACCAACGTCTCTATGAGTACCATTTATCTTGTGCCAAATATAGCTATCAGATGAGCTAAACGGTGAGATTAATTCCATGGTTCTAACATCAGAAGAGGCTACACCAACGATGTTTCGGTAAGAGATAGTCAAACCACCTGAACCACCATGACAACTCAAGCAACTGTTTGCTGAGAAGATTCTCTCCACATCTCTTGAATACGAGAGACACTCTTGTACGGCTGGATCTGAGTCATCGCAATCATCAGCAGTTAGGCTTCCGTCACAGTCGCGGTCATCTGCTTGAGCACCTAGGCTACGATCATTATCATCACAATCCTCATCTGCTGGAACACCATCACCATCGAGGTCAGTTGGTCCTGAGCCTGTATCGGTAGTAGCAGTGCCTGTATCAGTCGTTACAGTGCCTGTATCAGTCGTTACAGTGCCTGTGCCTGTATCGGTAGTAGCAGTGCCTGTATCTGTTGTGACAGTACCTGTATCAGTCGTTACAGTGCCTGTGCCTGTATCAGTAGTTACAGTACCAGTGCCTGTATCACCAGTGTCATCTCCCGATTTACCACAGCCCATTGGTAAGGCTACAGTCGATATGGCCACTGCTATTAAGAACGTCCGCTTCATTATAAACTCCTAAACAAAAACACGTAAACCTGAAGCCTAAGAAAAAGGACCCGGATCACAAATAAAAAACTCTACGACGCGGACATTATAACACCCCAAATCAAACCCGTAACGCAAACGCCATTTAACTAATGACACCACAAGGTTAACAACAGACGCGTAAAACCAATACTGTGGGAGATTTGAGCTATGAAAACTGAATCACACTTCAAAGATTGGCAGGGCCGTGAAGAGATAGCTGAGAGCATGGTGCCCCTCGTGGGAAAGCTATACCGCGAGCATGGTGTAATTACGACAATCTACGGAAAGACCCTAGTTCACTGCAGTCCAACACAGATAATAAAGGCCCATAAATACGCACAGAAATTTGACGGAAACCAGGCTGTGAACATGGAGGAGTCATTTCAGGCCCTACAGAACATGGTCGCCCTTAATCTAGCGCCAGCTAGAGTTGATGTAGGAAAGCTGGTTGTAAGAGCTCGTTCAGCCGAGGTGAGTATTCAAGACTACCTCCAGAACACAATGGCGCCTATTGTAAACAAAAAGAGCGCTATCCTACAGGAGCCTCGGGATATTGTACTCTATGGTTTTGGGCGAATTGGTCGTCTTTTAGCAAGAATGCTTGTAAACAAGGTGGGTGGTGGTGATAAAGCTCGCCTAAGGGCCATTGTTGTCAGACCAAAAGGTGGGGAAGATCTAGCACGTCGAGCTAGCCTACTTAGGCGAGACTCTGTTCACGGACCTTTTCAAGGCAGCATCAGCCTAGATCGTGAAAACAACGCGCTCATCATAAACGGCAACCACGTAAAGCTACTCTACTCAAACTCCCCAGACACTATTGACTATACAGAACACGGCATAAACAACGCTCTTGTGATTGATAACACTGGTAAATGGAGGGACCGCGAGGGGTTAGGCCTACACTTAAAGGCAAAAGGTGCCACAAAGGTGCTCCTCACCGCTCCAGGAAAGGGCGATATCCCCAACATAGTCTTTGGTGTAAACGATAACGCTGTGGTTGATGGTGAGACCATATTCTCTGCCGCCAGTTGTACTACGAACGCTGTTGTGCCGCCGCTTAAGGTAATTGAAGACGAGTACGGAATTATCTCAGGCCATTTGGAGACAATTCACGCCTTCACAAATGATCAAAACCTGACGGACAACTACCACCCGAAGGCAAGGAGAAACCGCAGCGCGGCTATGAACCTTGTAATTACAACAACAGGTGCAGCGACCGCAGCCTCTAGAGCCCTACCATCTCTAGAAGGAAAGCTAACTGGCTCTGCTATTCGAGTGCCCACACCAAATGTATCCTTGGCTATTCTAAACCTCAATCTAGAGCGAGAAACGACCCGTGAGGAGCTCAACGAGCACCTCAGGAACGTATCTATGGAGGGAGACCTCCAACATCAAATTGACTGGACTGCGGCGCCTGACGTAGTGAGTATTGACCAGGTCGGTAATGATCACGCTGGAATAATTGATGCCACTGCGACTATTGCCGATGGAAAGAAGGCGGTAATCTATGTTTGGTACGACAATGAATATGGTTATAGCGCCCAATGCGTAAGGCTATTGGGAAAAATAATAGGTATGACTAGGCCTGCGTTTCCAGCCTAAAACATTGGAAGAGCCAACTTCCACATCACTCCAGCCTCATTTGGCCGACCCTCTGTGAGTTGGATCCTTGCGTAAGGCTGCGCTGTAACTAGCCAGTTTCTGCGCCATACACCCAGACGGACTGGTATGGGGGCGCCAACAAACAGATATGGTTCACCTCCACCTTCGATAAAGCCATAACCTGCGCCTATATTAACCAAAGCCCATGTGCCTGCCTCAACGTAACCGAGCACGTCTCCGCCAATGTGCCCACCTGCAGTCACCCAAGGCAGGAAAACACCAACCCTTGCTGCTGCGCTAATCTCAAAACCCAAAATAGGATCTATAGATGATTCATTAATGGCACCCGAAACCGTTACTCCACCATTTACGTAATAGACATGAGAAACGGCGGAAGGTAAGGATTCAGCAATAGACTCGCCCCCTGAGAATGCAAGACAACACCCTAGAAGCCGGCAAGAAACATTAAGCTTAGCCACGGACGATTTCCCGTACACAACCTAAACCGTATTGAACTGACTTCACCCATGATATGGACTGAACATCTTCGTCATATCTGGTCCGAACTGGGCGCTCATAGATCGTAGCGCCCAGCCGTGCGGACGTTGCTATTAGCTGCTGATCAAAGAGGTAATTATCCGAAAAAGATCCAAAGCTCAGGCTCTTTAGGAGGGTTGTTCTATAGGCTCTAGCACCCGTATGGCCATCTGTCATAGCCGTTCCCAACACCCTATTGGCGAAACCCGTCAAGCCCCTGTTAGCCCAACGCCTCCACCACGGAATGATAAAGCCTCCCTTATAAGCCAAGAAACGAGAGCCTAAAACTAAGTCTGCCTCATCGAGCGATTCAAGCAAGCTCAAGACATCTTCGGCATTATACTGGTCATCACCATGAAGTAGAGCCACTCGTTCAAAGCCATTCTCGATAGCCCAGGTGTAGCCGCTTTTCTGGGCTCCACCATAGCCCTTTGAACTAGTGTGTCGGATCAGTTCTACATGGTCTGGTAAACTGTCGCTAGAACCATCTACGCTACCATCATCCACAAAAACAACGGGCTGCGACTCTGGGAGGGCTCCTAGCACCTGACCAATCGTCCCAGCCACGTCTCTACCGACAATAACGACGCATGATTTTGCTTTCTGGCTCATCTAAACACGTCCGTAAGGCGTACCCTATTACTGTACATCGATCGCAACATCTGACGTTCACCCATAACCCACCCAGGAGCGTCCTTGCGTCGCTTTCCAAGCGCCCACGGTATGTGACAAGCCCCAGTGACAATTCCTGCAGCTACCGCGACGGCTCCTCGTTTCTGTATACGAGCCCCCCATGACCTCCCTGAGGCAGATGCTGCGCTTAGGCCAAATATTCTAATAGTCGTCCACAAAGGCATAGTTAGTAAAAGAGATACTGGCATCGACCTAAACGCCACTTGCATACGATTACGCTCTATCCAAAAAAGCTTCTTTAGCCCATAACGACCGTAACTAGCGCCTAGGTGGTGATAAATCTTGGCCTCTGGAACATACATCAAGACAAACCCAGCCCTCTTCGCCCTAAGGGAAAGATCTATGTCCTCTCCAAAGGAGTGAAAGCTCTCATCAAACAACCCTATTTTATCTAAGACAGCCCTATGGACAAGCATAGCCGCTCCCGAACAGGCACCCACCTCTCTTGGCGTGTCATAGGAGTCGCCATCTAAATCCTCTCTACCTATCGCCCAATTAAAACCATCTGGATAGAGGCCGTGACCAGTATTGTCTAGGCGACCAGTTCCATCTGCCAGAATTATTTTAGGTTGATAAATACCAGGGACATTCAGAGAAGACCTAAGGGTTTTCAACAGGCAAGGGTCTGCAACAGTGTCATCATTCAGAATAAAAACCCCATCACCTGACGAGGCTCTGATCCCCTCATTAGCTGCAGTGGCAAACCCAACATTCCTACCCAGCTGAATAAGAGGTGCGCTGACACCTTTTAAATCTGCTGAACCTGCCTCGCTTGATACAACTACGAAAAGCTCATCACCTTGTCTCAACTGCGGCTGAATTGAATCAACGCAATCGACCAACAGCTGCCCTCCAAAGTGGGTCACAACCACCACTGAAAGTCTTACATCACCAGTGTTCATTAGGACAACACCGCCTCAATAGGATCATCGTCTAGGTGCTCTGCTGGGTCAATATCGGCTAGGGCAAACAGCGTCGCACCAATGTGCCCTGGTTCGAGACCTACGCCAGAGGATGTAACCTCTCCAGTAACAGTGTTTATCCTTTGACCCATGACCTCACTGTTATATCCTCCAACAACCTGACCACCAGCTACACCTGCCCCTATCAACATGGCAGAAGTATAAGTCCAGTGCTCCTTACCTAAGCGACTGTTGAGCTTAGGCAGCCTCCCCATCTCCGACAACACTACGACTACTACCTCATCTGCCAAAGAACCACCGTCAGAGCTCTGCCTACGGTCGATATCTCTTAGCAAGCCTGAGAGAGCCTTAAAGAGGGTGTTAAAATGATCATTCTGCATGTAATTGGCACCGTGGGTATCCCAACCCAGCTCCTGAAAACCGTTGCAAGCGACAACACCAGTATTCGACAGACCCAACTCAAAAGAATCTAATACTAGGCCCAATTGGCTCGTAAAGTCTTGCCCACTTGAGAGGTCTAATTGCTCACTATATCGGCCTAAATCCAACAACTCCTGTTGACTTTGAAGGCTAGTGCTCAAGGCGTCTCTGTATCGGCCCTGTTCAGCCTGAGCCAAAAGAGACTCTGTTCTAGCCATCACATATGCATCGATTGTCTCCTTGACCTGGTCGTCAGGAGGACTCACAGCCATATCCGATAGCGACAGAGCCTCTCCGCTTAGCAGAGATGCCAGTTGCCCGCTCTCTCCCACACGCACAACCTTATCTTGATAATCATACGAGAAGCTAGGTCCCGAAACCGACAGGTTTGGGAGCAAGAAGTCACCGTTCGCAAGGGCAGCCAGCTTAACGCTCCAGTCATCACCGCCGTGCGTACCTCCACACATCATTAGGCTCATACATATGTCATGTGCGACAGAGCGAACCTCGATTCCATTTATAACTGCCGTTCTAGAGCCGTAATCACTCAAAAAGTCCCTGGCTGCTGGCCTGAATTCCGAGTCGACATAGCTGATTCCATTCAGCGTAGTCATTAGACCATAAGGGTCTCCATCAATAGACGTGTTGCCTGCTCCATCGGTAAAAAAGAAGGTCTGGTCCCAGCCACCAACACACACAACGAACAAGAATTTCTTATTCGAATCACCTCTAGAGTCACTGATAGCCAATGATGGAAACAGCAGACCTGCTGCTGTTGCACCCAAGAACTGCCTTCTGTCGAGCCCTCGTTTTGACATGTTCAATAACTCCAGAAGCTAGGATCGCGGATCAATGCGGAGATAAGACCAGCCCATGCTGAGCTTGGGCCATCTTGAGAATTGATTGTGTTCCAGAGATCGCGATCCAGTTCTATTAGCTCGGGATCTGGTGTAAAACCGTGAAAGGCCCGATGCAACATTACCACTTGTTCCGTGAACTCTGAACTGGCTGAGTCGGTTTCTCCGTCAACATAACTTAATAATCCAGCTGAGTCTTCGCCTATCCCTTCTGAAACGACCCATGATCCAGCCGCCTCTGATAAACGCCTCAGAACTAACGAAAAGCTAAACCCTGGGCTGTCGGAGATGCCTGTAACAGACCAGCCATTCACACCACCGGCTAAAATCCTATAACCAATAGTGTCGTTGTCTAGCTGGTCATACCCTTGCCAGGTCCACTCAAACCCCGTCAATTCGGCTATTGATGAGGCGAGCTGACTAGGTGACAACTGACGAGCTGTCTTCTCCCTCTCATAGTCTTCAGCCGTTGCTTCTGGAGACAGGGACCCAGCGCGATACTCAGGTGTTCTTATTATCTCCATAAGCAGGTCAGTTCCGCGTAGGCCAGAGGACTCAAAAGCACCCCTCACATCATTTAGCCTTGGAAAGTCAACCATCTCAGTAGGCCTTCTCCACAATAGTTCGGCGAAGCTTTCGACAGCACAGGATACAACTCTAGGATCTGAGGAGGCTATAGCTGCCATCTCTTGAGGTGAGTCAAATGGGGTTCCAAACCATTCGGGCCTAGCATCCAAAAAAGTTTCCCCAAGGTGTTCTCTTGAGACATGGTAAACACTTAGCTCCTCTGGATCATAGATATCAAACCACCAGAAGCCAAAAAGCCCCGCAGCGAGGGGGTCCATAGTTACATGGCATGACTGGCACGCTTCGGTGTTGCTTATAGCTTCGTCTGCCCCTACCTCTAGAATGTTTGTGGTATCGCTAAGACTAACAGGTCGACTGAGATAGTCCTCACATAACAATAGGTCCACTATTGTCGCAGCACGACGACGGTTGTAATTGAACGGGGTAGTGTAGTACCTCCACCACAGCCCGTTGCTCATCAACACACCCACAGACGGTCTCCCGTCGCTATAACTAGACCGCTGCCAGCCCGTCTCTCCTTCTGGGTAGTCTATGGGCCAGACACTAGCGAGCATCTCATTTGCCATAGTAAAGTCGGCGGTTACGACATCAGTCCAAGGAACATCAGACATAGTGATGTTGGAGATAAGCCTAAGGGGTTCCTCTCCAACTGAGCGCTCGTATTCGAACTCATCGAATGGTGACAGACCAAATTGATCATATCGAATGTTAAACTGATCTAGTTTAGTCAACCACCGCTCTGATAGCAGGTGAACGAGCCGATCCTCAACTCTCTCATCTTCTAGGAAACGAACAGACCAATCATTAAGTATCTCTTGATGATCTATCCCATCAGCCAACAGCCCCTCCACCAACCCGAGTTCATCTAAAGATACGGGCACGCCTCTAAAGTCTAGACTTATCCTTCTGAGTAAGGGGATTACATCGAGTGAGACAGTGTTGTTTGACAAGACTAATGAGTCTCCAGTATCACCCGTCTCGGGCAGATCTGGCTGACCAACACACCCTAGTAAAAACAGGATCATTGGGCACCGCTAAATTGGGAGGTCAGTTCTTCAGCTGCTTCAGACATAGAGATGCAGGCTCGCCCCAACTCCACCCCAGATATAGTGACATCGCCGCATCCATCGCATTCATCATCAAATGATATTCTGTACCATCGGCCCTGTTCGTCGCGAACAGAGACATCACCCAACGGGGCAGACTCACACTCTAGCCCATATGACATCTCATGAAAATGGATGCCTCCTGAGCCTTGGCTCAACCCGCCCTCTATAACTAGCTCAGTACCAGATATTGTATACCAAAGAGCCACGTCAGTACGCTCACCAAACCAACTCGTCTCTCCAACATTACTGTAGACCCCACCCATTTGAATATCCCAAACATCCTCAACAGAGCGACTAAAAATTAGTTCTCCACCCGCCGAGAACAGGTCACCACTGGGAGAGGTGAGTCCAAAAGAAGAGACTAAGCGGGATCTGAATTCACCACCGTCAATAAGACCATCCTCTTCATAAATAGCTCCACCATCAAACTCCCAACCACTAGAAGCTACACAGTCTGAACTCCACGCTCCCACTGGGTTTTCTACTGGCTGACCTGGCGTCTCCATAAATGGGCAGTCCAAGTCACGGGCATACATCGCCTCCAAATATACCTCTCGGACCAATAGAGGTTCGGGGATTCCGATCTCCAACAACTCAGCCGCTGCCTCCTCTACCTCTTGAACAGTCCAAAATGATTCACCGACACCCCCTGATTCATCCAACACACAGTTCTCATTAAGGTCTCTCACGTAGCCTTCCATGCACGGCGGCGTGCCACTACACGAAAAAACAATAAACAGTGCCAATAACATTCGCCGATTATAGCTTGAAAAAAGCTACCACATCAACAGTTCTGCGACCTTTCCTCTGGCTGAGGCCCTAGAGTTAATGGCTCTAGAAGCCATAACCTCCTTAACGGTGAACTTGGGTGAATACAGCTCTCTCACCACCTCTGCCGATGAATTCGAGAGAAGTACATGAACACCTCGCTCTTTAAGCCTGAGGGCCAAATCTCTAAGGCGGATTTGATCGTCAATAGTGAAGCCATCTCTCGTATATGATGTGAATGAACTGGTCGTGTTCAGGGGCACATATGGCGGATCAAAATAGACAAAGTCACCTGGCTCTGCCCTCTCTTCTACCCCCATAAAATCACCATGCACTAGCGTCACATTCTGAAGGGCTTCGGAACAAGCCATGAGGCGCCCTCCGTCACATATAGTTGGGTTTTTATACCGACCAAACGGTACGTTAAATCCGCCTGATTTATTAACCCTGTATAGGCCGTTGAACCCCGTCTTTGTGACATACAGCATCCAAGCGGCGACCTCGAAATCGGGGCGCTTGTCGATATCAACTGCTCTAAGCCTCAAGTAAAACTCTTTATCGTATGGATAAGTCTCAAGCAGAGCTATCACTGCCTCTGGTTCGTCGCGCACCGCCCTATATGTCCTTAATAAGCGATGGTTCAGATCAGAAAGAACAGCCGAATCGGGTTCCAGCGCATAAAAAAGCGCCGCTCCACCCAAAAAGGGCTCGTGATAGGCGTTGAACTCATCAGGAGAGTGCTCCAATAGCTCGGACAACAATTGCCGCTTGCCACCCACCCATTTAAGAAATGGTTTGGCAGGGACAATGGATCTATTTAAGTTTTTGAGGGCGGCTTCAGCAATTACAGCGTTCATATTCAGCGTTCTATTGATTCAATAATTTTAGGTATATAGGGCTCAATCCCTACTACAAATCAATATCACACCTCTTGACCCGTCAACAGTTATAATTTCGCCATTACTCAATTTCTTGGTCACCCCCTCCACATTTACGACAGCTGGCAATCCGTATTCCCTAGCAACAACAGCGCCGTGGGACAGCATTGAGCCCATCTCCATAACAACAGCGCCTGCGACAGAAAACAGGGGCGTCCAGCCAGGATCCGTAGATCTAGTGACCAAGACATCACCGGCGCGAAGATCGTCTGACTGCTCTGGAGAGCTCAAAACACAGACTCGCCCAGTATAGCGACCTGATGAGATTCCTAGGCCCTTAAGACTCCCCATACCAGGGTTAGTTTCTAAGGGTTCATCTCCTACATAGAAGGTACACGGCTCCTCATCTTTTTCAAAGTCTCGCCACTCTGCTTTACGCCTAACCGCAGTCTCTTTAAGGGTCGAATTAGAGGTTTTACCCGAGATAGCATCTTTTACCTCGCTCCACTCAAGCCACTCAATAAGCTCAGACTCTGCACCAAAAAGATCAGAACCGACAGCCAACAAGGAACTCTTTGTCGCCAACAGCAGCCTATCAAATTCATAGCGTTGGTTCTCTCGAAGCTGAAGGTAACGCTGCGTTAATCGCACCAGACCACAAACCCATCGCCCAACAAAGAAACCGTGGCTTGACTCAAGCTCTCTCATGGCCGCATCAACTTGACTGGGAGAGTTCTCTTTTGAGGTTGTCTCTACAGATCCAAGGTCAGTAGCGTTCAAGAGGCGCTCTAAAGATCCCGGGTCCTCAGACCAGCGCTTGACAAATATCTCCCATGAATTTGCACTGCTGCGGTGACCATGCAGTTCCAGAAAGTCATTGAGCGATGACCTATACTTAGCAATACCCTCACTACGCTTGAGGCGAGCGAGCTTATTGAGGTCGCCGTTAACCTGTAAGGTTTTGTTGTCAGAGTTGCATACTAGCAGGAGTTCTCTAAGGTGAGGGGGCACAACAGACTCGGCCATCTGAAACAATATGTTGGCGTACATCAAAGATATAATGTGGATCTTTATATACTCTCGAACGAGCTCTATTGAGGCCTGAACCGAGGCTACTGGAGTCATTCGGCCTATAGAAGACAACTCACCTTCCAACCTACTAGCGTAATCATCCCAAGCCTTATGGTTAGAGATGGGGTTCCACCTAAAGCGCTGCCACCTCTTCTCTCTAAAGGTCTCATAAAATATGTATCCATATAGGAGAAAATTAGGTGCGGCTGCTCGGCGACGTAACCATCTCTGCTCCTCTTCTGGAGGAAAGAACTCCAATATAAACCTAGGGGGTGGAGAGCCTGGGAGCTTGAACATAAGATGCCTGAACACAGTCACATTAAAATAAGGCCGCCCCCTTATAAGTCGGGTCGGTTCAGAGCCATCGAGAAAACGCCTCGATGTGATTGGGTATTCGATAAACCATCTCAACAAATCATCGGTGATACTCCAACCCATTGGCGAGGCTACACCTGACCACCTCTCCCCGAAAAAACGGCGGGTCCATAGAACCTCATCAGGAGGCCTTTGAGGTGGCGTAGAGGTTATGGCTCTAGACTGAAGTAGGTAAAATTCGCCTCTGTTATTCTGAGCCCACTCGATATCCTGAGGTAGGCCGCTCATCCTCTCAATACGCAGGCCAATTCTGGCGAGCCTAGTCGCATCTTCTCGGCTCAATTTACGCTCATTAGGTCTATCGACTCCAACCCATTGCAGACCACCATCTCCCGAAGGCAGGAGCTGTCGACGCTGCTCCACAACATCGACTGAAACCTCATCTACCCTAACTCTGGCCGAGACCCTGTTCAGTGAGCTAACCCTCCTTAATTTTGGACGACGAAATATATACCTGTCGGCTGATACAGCACCAGACACTACCCCCTCAGCCTGCCCACATACCGCCTCAATCACCATCTCTTTCCAGCTGCCCGTATGAGGGTTGACTGTAAACATCACGCCTGATTTGCAGGAGTCCACAAGTCTCTGAACTACAACCGCCATGCCGAGATTATCACCACTGATCCCCCTTCGCTGCCTGTAGACAGCTGCTCCATCTGAAAACCAGCTTGCCCAACAATCCAAAATAGCTTGAAACAACCCGTTTTCATCGACGACATTCAATATAGAGAGGTACTGTCCAGCAAAGGAGTGGTCGTTCGCGTCCTCATCAACAGCGGAAGACCTAACAGCCAGTCTTGTCGCCTCTCCCCCACTCCCACCAAAACCTAGAAGTTTAGCCTCCCGCAAAATTGGCTCGACTAATGCTTGGGGGAACTCTGACGAAGAGATAGCACCTCGAATGCCTACTAGATCTAAACCATCGAGATCCAAACCTAAGCTATCAATATGCGACTCAAAACAACCTACAGGGATCACAAACCCCTCGGGCACAGGAAGCTTATTATGGATCAACCTAGCTAGACCTACAGCCTTTCCACCACACACATCAGTGTCTGACTCAACGATCTCAATTAGTGGAACAGGATTAAACACGACCTTTTCATATTACACCTGTTGGCCATCAGCACAAAAGAGGCATAAATAGGCCCTGTATTCAAGAAGTGAACATATTTGCTATTCAAAAATACACAAAAATGCATATATCGGCATAAGTAACAAAGGGCGCATCATGGCAAACACAGACGGCATATTCACACCTCCGACCCCAAAAAACGAGCCCGTACTAAGCTATATCCCAGGGTCTGATGAGTACATTGAGCTTCACCAAGAGATAGAGGCACAATCAAAACACCCGTTAGAGATAAAAAGTGTAATAGATGGAGAGAGAATCACTACCGACAAGAGAGAATCGGTCCTAAATCCGTCTAGCCATAGAGAAGTGATTGGCACAACTCACCTTGTAGGCTCCAGCGAAGTAAACCAAGCGTTTGATGCCGCTGCCTCAGCCCATGCAGAGTGGTCCTCTTGGGGGTGGGAAGAGAGGGCTGCTGTCTTCTTAAGGGCTGCTGCCTTATTGGCTGGCCCGTGGAGAGCCCGAATAAACGCCAGCACAATGTTAGGCCAAGGGAAGACCGCTCACCAAGCAGAGATCGACGCGTCATGTGAGCTAATTGATTTCTGGAAATTCAACGTGGAGTTTGCCAAGAACATCTACTGTGAGCAACCGATATCTGGGCCAGGAATCTGGAACCGCTCAGATCACAGACCTCTCGAGGGTGTAATAGCGGCCATTTCACCTTTTAACTTCTCGTCCATTGCAGCTAACCTGCCTTCGGCACCTGCTCTGATGGGTAACACCGTTGTATGGAAACCATCGAATACTCAGGCCCATTCTGCCTACCTACTCATGGAGCTGATGGAAGAGGCTGGACTACCAAACGGCGTAATAAACCTCGTTTTCTGCGATGGGCCTGAGTTTGGTGAGACCATCATGAAACGAGCAGACCTAGCAGGAATACATTTCACAGGCTCAACAGCCACCTTTAAACACCTATGGAGAGAGGTCGCAAACAACCTCGACACCTTCCGCACCTATCCTCGCCTAGTAGGCGAAACAGGAGGTAAGGACTTTATAGTAGCTCACCCCTCAGCTGATCCGAGACAACTAGCTGTGGCCATTACCCGCGGTGGGTTTGAATATCAGGGCCAAAAATGTTCTGCCGCCTCTCGTATATACCTCCCAAGTAATCTCGCCGAAGATACCCTGGATATTGCAAGGGAAATGATGGCAGAAATGAAGATGGGCGACGTTCGCGACCACAAGAACTTCATTGGGCCAGTCATTGACAAGCGCTCCTTCGACAAAATCGCGAGCTACGTAGATTTGGGAAGAGAGACTGGTGAGGTTATCGCTGGAGGCGGCTACGACGACTCTACAGGATACTTTATTGAGCCAACACTTGTACGAGTAGACGATCCACACCACAAGCTAATGGAGGAGGAGATCTTCGGACCTGTAGTCACAGTGTATGTCTACCCTGAAGGCGAGTTCTCCGAGACCCTAAAGGTAGTAGACTCGACAAGCCCATACGCTCTAACAGGCGCAATCTTCTCAAAAGACAGGGCCGCAGTGCAGGAGGCTCAAGACACACTAAGGTACGCCGCTGGTAATTTCTATATCAACGATAAACCTACTGGTGCCGTAGTCGGTCAACAACCTTTTGGAGGCTCACGCGCATCTGGTACAAACGACAAAGCTGGATCTGCGCTAAACCTCCTCAGATGGGTCAGCCCGAGATCGATCAAAGAGAATCTAGCTACACCAACAGAGTGGCGATATCCGTTCCTAGGGTAACTATCTAAAGACTGTCATAGTTGTGAATCCCAGCGGAACAACGATGACTAGATACATTGTCATCAAGCCCCCGTTTAGCAGCGAGACAAGCTTAGTTCACCACGCGACCAAGTTTAAGAACGACGCCGTTAACCAAAAAAGCTTGACATCAACAGATATGGAGCTAATTATCTATAAAGCTCAGATAATTTTTGAGCTTGGTATCTTAATCCGTGGGCTTGCAAACAATCGCATATGCCCCCGACACGTTCCCTCTCGTAATGGCGGCTTCATCAAACCCGATGTGCCACTTCTCCATTCGAGACCCCTGGAATACAGTGAACTACAAAAAAAAGGCGGACTATGCAAGTTCGTCCTGACAATCCAGTAATCGTTCAAGGAGATGGAAAAGTACTCCTTGAGACGACCCACAAAAACTACGAAGAAGCTAGAGACTTCTTGGGCCGTTTTGCGGAGTTAGAGGCATCACCAGAGCTTCTACACACCTACAGGATTACACCAATATCCCTATGGAATGCTGCCTGCGCTGGAATGAACAAGGATGAGATCATCGAGACCCTCCGTGGGTATACAAAGTTCGACATCCCACCAGATGTACTCACACACATATCTGACACCATCTCTCGATACGGACTGGTCAAACTAAAGACACACCCTGAAAACTCTGACCTTATTCGTCTAGATTTCTACAACGCGTATGTCGCAAAACTTGTAAGTAAAGAGCCAACGGTCCAAGAATTCCTAGTTGAAGATGGGAGGCGAAATTGGGCTATACAGGGAGGACACAGGGGGATCTTCAAGCAGAGGATGCTTACAGCCAGCTGGCCTGTTGAAGATCTGGTCGGGTTCTTACCAGGGGCCCCTCTAAAGATAGACTTAAGAGAGACGATGGTCGGGAACGGGAAGCCCTTTTCTGTTAGACCATACCAGGTGAAGGCTGCTGAAAAGTGGCACCTTTTAGGTCTTCCAGCAGGTGGGCACGGGGTAGTAGTTCTCCCTTGTGGTGCAGGTAAAACTATCGTTGCGATGGAGGTAATGCGACTATGTCAGACCAAGACTCTAATCTTGGCGACTAACGCAGCTGCTGTAAATCAATGGGTGAGAGAGATTATTGACAAGACTCACCTTACAGAAGATCAGGTGGGTGCCTATATGGGAACCACAAAGGAGATCAAACCTGTAACGGTTGCTACGTACCAGATACTAACTTGGAGACGTAGCCGAGAGCATGAGTTTGAGCACCTACATCTCTTCGAAGACCAAGACTGGGGTCTCTTAGTATATGATGAGGTACACCTCCTCCCAGCACCTGTTTTTGGAGCGACAGCTACCCTTCAGGGTCGGCGCCGTTTAGGTCTTACAGCTACTCTTGTTCGAGAGGACGGTCGAGAGACTGATGTCTTCGCCCTTGTAGGTCCCAAAAGATACGACCTACCATGGAAGGTTCTTGAGCAAGGGGGCTTCATAGCAGAGGCCATATGTTTCGAGGTAAGGGTTGGCTTCAGCAATGGTGATGAAGAAAAATACGAGAACGCGAGCAACCAGAACAAATTCCGGATAGCGTCGGTAAACAAGGCCAAGATACCAGCGGTTAAAGACCTTGTAGAGCGGCACATCAAGGATAACATCCTAGTAATTGGAACCTACGTCGATCAACTCGAACACCTCTCAAAGACCTTAAAAGCACCGCTCATTACGGGAAAAACGGCACATAGGCGCAGAGATGAGCTCTTCGACCAATTCAGAACAGGCAAGATTAAGCTGCTTATTGTAAGCAAGGTCGCTAACTTCTCAATCGACCTACCCGACGCCAACGTAGCCATACAGATCTCTGGCACCTTCGGATCTCGCCAAGAGGAAGCACAGAGGCTCGGGCGAGTGCTTAGGCCTAAGAGCAAGGGCCAAAGCGCAAACTTCTACACCATCGTTACCCGCGACACAAAAGAGCAAGATTTCGCCCTAAAAAGGCAGCTCTTTCTAACTGAGCAGGGATACCGATACTCAATCGAAAACAGGCCGTAAGTGCCACAATTCAACTCAACAAAGAGTAACTAAAGCATGTCTGAAGAGACCCAATCCGCACCAGCATCTGACAACTCATCATCTAACAACAGGCGTAGAAGAAGACGCCGTCGTCGTCCCGAAGGCGATGATGCGGCAGATGGCGCTGTTGCATCCTCTGGAGGCGGGCGCCGACGAGGGGGAAGAAGTCGGGGTCGCAGAGGCCACACTTCTGACCCAAACAAGGTTGTAAGTGGTCCTGATTCTGGAAAGAATAGGCGACGCAGGAGGAGCCGCAGAAGAAGGGGTGCGCCAGTATCTGGTACAAACAGGAGAAGAGGCGCCTCAAAAGCTCAGCTAAAGGAGCTTGAATCATACTTTGAAAAGATGGACTTCGAGCTGCTCAGCGCACTCTATAGGGGGCTTGGTGGCCAACCAAGCAGAATAGAAGAGCGTGAGCGAGTTGTAACTTTAACCGTAAAAGCCCTAGCGCAAGGTAGCCGCCTAAAGTCATCTATTAAGGCCTGTCACGAGCGTGAAAGGACCGCTCTATCAATCTTAATTCAGTGCGGTGGTTTGGCGCACTCGGTAGAATTTATCAATGAACTCACCATCTCTCTCGGTGGCCAAGAGTCCGAGTGGCAAAAGGTGATGCTGGGCCTGGCCAACAAGGGGCTAATCTTTTCATCAAAGGTGATGAAGGGTGAGTTCTTCTACATGATTCCAGAGCCTCTAGTTGAGCTTATAATACCCCACATCGAAGAATCGATGAAGGTCCCCGTTTTCAAACAAGAGGGTATTGAAGTTCAAAACCAGAGTCTATTCTCACCACCTCTAGATTTCTCAATAACAACGCTGTGTACCTACGTGGATCGACGACCTCCACGTCTAACTCAGCAACAAGAGATCTATAAAGCACACAAGGAGGAGATGGATCAATTCTTCAGCCAGATCTGGTCTGCTGACTCCGATCTATTCCACTTTCATATCGAGTTCCTGATGTCTCACGGCATTGTAGAATTGCGGGGTGACTCCATTAGGGTCGACCGAGAGGTGGTTGATGAGTGGCTAAACCTAGACGAGCAAGACCAGCGAGACCTTATATTCAGGGCGCTGGACAAACATCTACCATACGCCGAATGGGTTATAGGCGCCGTACTATCAGGTGGTGGTGAATGGGTGCCAGAACGACCTCTGTCAGCGCTCTACAGAAGATGGAAGCGTGGTGAAGACTGGCGTAAAAGGCTCCATGGCGAAGACTACAGTGCACACAAAAGTAACCAAAGAGAGTCTTGGTCGTTCTCTCCACTAATCCGAACAGGAATGCTGGAGTTGGGCGAGTGGGGGCAGGAGAAATTCTACCGCCTAACACCACGAGCTAAAGCGATGATGGAGGAGAAATCCGATGACGAATTCAAGGCTTTCTACCTGACGCCTGCTTTTGAGATTATGGCTCCTGCTGGCCTTTCTCCTGAACTTTTGTTTAGGATTGGAGAACTCTCAGAGCTCACAGGATGCGACAGAGCCAACACATACAGAATTACCCAAATAAGCATCGAAGGTGCTCTAAACAAAGGTTGGCGTAGGGATGACATCTTAGACTTCTTGCGTGAGAATTCACAGATTGGGCTACCAGAAAATGTCGAGCAAACAATGCGAGACTGGATGGGCTACACTGGCGACGTTGAGTTCCACGATACGGTTCTGATGACAGTCCACAACAGCAGGATTAGGAAATTTGAGTCAAACAAGTCCCTAAAGCCATACGTTCTACACAAATATGTTCCAGGGCTCTATGCTGTAGATAGATCAAAGGTCGACGAAATCATTAAGGCTCTTAATGAATCTGGCTTCCATCCATCACAAGAGGTTCAACACTACCCTGGTAGTCACCAAGGTGTAGAAGGTCGACTTCGTCTACACGAATTGGTAGCAGAGGCTAGAGCTACGGCAGAAAATCCGCTAGCTAGGGCACATAGCGCTGACAGCCTACCCGAAGACCTCTTTGCCGTTGAAGGTAGCACTCTTGGAAAAACTACAAGGAAAAGACGAAGTAAGTCTCAGCCTCCAAGAGTGTCTCCTAGAGAGGCTAAAAACGTTGTCAACGATGCGATTAGAAGCAAGGCTACACTAGACATTCTCTACCTCACAAAGGATGGTAAGAGGGTTGGCTCAAAGGTGACCCCCACCAGGCTGGCCGTTACTCCGTCTGGAGATGAGGTAATGGTAGCTAGAGACATCAAAAAGGATGAATTAAGAACCTACAAGCTCGTACAGATTGAACGCATGGGCGCCGTAGGGACTAGATAGCCAAAAATTGGCAGGAGACAGACATGTCGAAAAACAGACCTTTTGAAGAAGCCCTTGAAGCCCTTGAAGAAAGGGTGAGGCGCCTAGAGTCAGGTGAGTTGTCACTTGATGACGCCCTCAAACTATTCGAGGAGGGTGTAGAGCTAACTAGAGAGTGCCATGAGAAACTAGATGCGGCGGACCAAAAAATCACTGAGCTAAGCAGGAACATGGACGGTTCAATTTTAGAAGAGTCGCAATAACAGAAGGAGTACGTGCTAGCCCTCCTCTTCTATCTCTGGCCCTCTGAGAAAGTCTGGCAATTCAGACGATAGGTCGTCAACCTCTATTTCACCACTCGAAGGTTCTAAGTAGATCCTTTTTCTAGAAACTTGAGCCTCGCTCTTGTACTGGGACCTACCGAAATTTATAACAACTCTAGGGAATAGGTTCTCTCGAACCTCTATCATAGGGTTAGGCTCTCTTTCTGCCCTAAAGCGCTCACGCTTAAGCTTTTCATCTAGCTTAAAACAATTTCTTCGAACCTCGTCTCTTCGTAAAATAAGCCGTTCAACATCGGGAAGTTCCTCTGGCTTAGCACTAGCCCTCAACTCATCATCAGAGAGGCCACCCAACTTGTCATTTAAAACTACTCGGTTGTGAAGCGCCTTTGAGTGCTCTTCCAAAAGCTTAACAACCTTACTTGACTCACCTCCGACATGTACTGTAGTGGGGGTCCACTGGGCAGAGCCTAATTGGTGCGTAAACACGCCACCTTTAGCCTTGATAACTCCTCCCGACAGCACCCCTGGTCTTCGCTCAATAATAACCTTAGATTCTGTTGTGATTTCGCAATGCAGAGCCTCCTTTTGAATCATTACGTCACCACCCGCAGTAATGGTCGCGTTCCTTCCCACGCCAATGGTCACATTTCCACCTGCATTTAATTCTGTAGACTCCTTCTGACCCGCTACCACAGCACCTCTTACAACAATGTGCCCGCCTGCTTCAATACGAGCACCCCCATCAACAGAGCCCTCCACCTCAACGTCAGCTGGACAAGACACCCTAAACCCTGGAAAAACAGAGCCCTTGATACGAACACAACCACTACGAACCCGGACATTACCAGAGTGATAATCTACGTCACCGTCCACAGTAAACAGATCTACTACATCGATCTTACCTCCCATAGCAGTGACCACACCCTCTCTATTGGCGTAGACCAGACCATCCTTGAAGTTTACTCCATCACCTAGTTCAAGAGGCACCTCTGCACCATTTTGAGCCTCTATTCGATCTCCCGTCACCGTCTCACCAGGAATTCCCAATATTGGAGGCGTCACCTCTGCTACGCCGTCTCCAGCTAAAACCTGAACAAGAGTATCAACCTCCTTAAAGTCCACGCGCCCAAAAGCCCTCTTGTTGCTGGCTGACGGTTGTTTTGAGTCCAAAAGCTTGATTCGACCATCGACTCCATGGCGAGGAGGTTCTCCCTTTGCCACCAATATAGCCACCTGACGCTGCAGCATTCTAGCAGCCATCCTTATCGCGCCAGTCAAAACCCGCTTCAAGACAAATCTCTCTAAGACCCCCTCTTCTTTTAAGACACTTACTATCTCTGAAAGCCCTGCCTCTCCCCCAGAGGCGCTATGTGGATAGAGATCCATCCTACAGTCCAGTTGATTAGACGAAATAGTCACCCCTGGATCGAAATTAACGGTGACTATAATGTCATGACTAACCCCTTCCAAATCACTCACCACTGGCTCTGCAATAGAAACCTCGGCGCCACCATACCCTTGTGCTACAGCAATAGTGTCGTCATCAACTAACTCTACACCAGCATCACCCTCTAAAACATACCTATTCACCCCCTCCAGCGCTGAAATCGGCTCGCCCAAAACATCGTGCCCTGCCTGAGATACTACATGTGGCTCTATTCGGACAATCTCATCGCCCTTAAATATTGCCCCGCCTTCTAGAGACTCCAAAATTTCGAGCTTGCCATCAGACCCAGCTCTACTTTCTGCGCCTCTAGCTACTACAGCCTCTATTACAACACCACCGCTCTCAGAGAGAGCTTGTACGACTGCGTCTTTATCTATACAAACCTCAAGAACCCCGTGCTTGATTAGCTCCTCTACAACATCTTCAACAGAGACTGTTCCCCCACCGAACCTCTCAGAAGTCAGCGCTATTCGGCACTCCATCTTGTCATCAGAGAAAGTTATTGCTGGAATAACTCTCGTAGAATCTCCCTTTACCTCAACATATCCTGCAACCTCGGCCGTAGACTGGAGCTTGTCTGGTGACAGGGCGACACCGTCACCCGGTAAAAGATGAACTCTTTCAGGCTCAGATGTTGGGTTTATCGGCCCTCCATCTACAGCTCGGCCAAGGGTTGGAGGAGTGTGTGGATCAAAGGATGCCACTAAGTCACCTATAAAAACCAGTTTAGATGCATCACCTGCCAGCCTAAGATCTCCATCTTCTCCAAGAACAGGCTCTTCACCGACGGCGACTACTACTGCTAAAGACTTCTCTTCTCGACTAGTTAATGCAGCAGATATAGCCCCCTTATCGATAAATTCATCGACAATATTTATCTCGTCAAGAAACCCTAGAATATCTGACTGAGTAACCCTTTCCCCGTTGATTTTACGTTTAGAGATGTCCATCGAAAGGCTCAACCTGTCAGCAGAAAAGTGAATAGCGGGCTGGACTATGACCCGTGAGCCTTCAAGATATACCCGACCATATTCACCAGCCTCTACACACCCATCATCACCAATTCTGCACCCCCCTTCAGGAGATACTGTCGCTGGAGTTGCTATAAAAGGTACTGGTAACTCCTCACCATAAACGTTCAGGCCAGGTTTACCCTCCTTTTCAGGAACAACCCTTACAAGAGAGTCGCCAGGAAACGCTATCTGAGAATGATCTCCTATAGCCTCAAGAGATCCGTTTACTCCCGCCACAGGAGCCACACCGTTCCCAGCACAGACGCTCCACTCTGGACGACCCCTCTTTTTGGAACTCTCGAAAGCGGAATTTATAGCGCCCTCATCCAACTGGGCCTTGGAAAAACCCTCTTCTGCAATGAGAGCAATTAGATCCTCGGCGCTGTAGTCAACGCCACCAATTCTACTTGGGAACACGTTTACAAACATCTTCATTTTGTCAGAAGAGACCCATATACCAGGTAAAACCTTAGCCTTTAGACCCTCTATAACAGCGTGACCGTATACGGTGGCAAGCACACTGCTCCCGTCCTCATGCATCGAAGTATAAGGGCCTGCACACAATGATAGCCCTGCACCGTATTCACCTACAGGGATAGATTTTCCCTCCAAGTCATACCCTTCAGCAGCTGGCGTGCCTGAGACTACTCGCGCGATGATATCACCTGAGAACAACACCTCATTATCGCTCTTATAGGCTGGCTCGATTCTCCAATCAGAAGGCTGCTGCCAATCCTCTGACTTGGCTACAAGCGCCTCTCCCCCCCCAGCATCTATGACCCGTTGGATGCTCGCGTGACAGACAACTCTCTGGTCGAACCCCATTCCTAAAAGTACAGCCTCTACCTCACGGACCTCAACAGAGCTACCGTCCAAGTGTGTGGCCGACAACTCCATCCAACACGAAGTCTTATTTCCAGAAAATCTAAGGCTGGGCGTTACAGACAGGACTGTTTTTTCTTGGACTCCTTGTACGACGCGCTCAACCGTCATGCGACCCAAGGCCGTTGACTGATAGGCTCGTAAAATATTAGGCTCCGCCTCAGCGCTCAAGGTGGCTAACCCTACGAACGGGCCTGTTACAATATCTTCAACCACTGAGTAGGCGTCTGCTAACAACCTTTTGCCAAAAATATCCTCACCATTAACTGAGCCAGAGCCTTTTGAGATCCAAGCGACCCTTTCGTTGGGAAAGACTATTACTGACGGCTCTTCTATATGTACAGAAGGGGGTAAGCCCGTCTCTGGCTTCACTGAATCCGCCACGACGACGCCAGTCTGGTTCTCTCCTTCTGCCTTAATTTTTTCCAAAGCCTCAACGATGGACTGTTCATTAATTCTATGGTGAACTATCCCCCTAAATTTGAGTATCTGAAGAACATCTTCAAGCCGAAGCAGCCCACCGTGATGGTCAAAATAGAGATCGAGTTCAGCTCGCTCACCATTGTTTACAATTGTCAGCGCAGGCTCAACTGTTACCGAGGTAGGCGTAAAATCTACCTGTCCATATTCTGTAGCTAAAACGTACCCGCCATCTTCAGAGACAACACAAGCCCCAGAAAGATCTAAGCTTCCCTCTCCAGCCCTAGCCACACCAATATCTATAGTCTCACCAACTACAGTTGTTCCAGGCCTAGATGGTGCGCCCTCTAAGATCTCAACTAGGGGTTCGCCAGCCATGACGCTGACACCTCTCAATTCCTCTCTAAACAGATACTCCGTCGCCCAAGCTTCCTCTGGAGGCTCTCCAGTAGCAACGGTAACCCCCATCAGAGGTGACTCACGTTTTTTGGCGTGACTAAGCGCGGACTCTAATGCGCCCGCATCCACAAACCTTTCAACTATCCCCGCAGAATTAAGAGCCATCAGGTATAGATCTTTCCCGACCTCAATGCCGTTACAGTCAGTAGGATAGACATCAATTACGGCAGTAAGGCCATCTTCCGCTATCGAAACTACAGAGGATAGCTCTACATAACTTCCAAAAGATCGAGCTATTCCAAAGCCAGAGGCTACGAAGTTATTTCCCTCAAGAATAATTCCACCACCACAACGAACCTCATCATTCGTCGTTGTCTCGAGGGCCTCTGCCTCAATAGTTACTCCAAACAAGTTGGTTCCTGCGGATGGATCTACTCTTGGATGCCATTGACCCACAACGGTCCCTGGAGAAACAGGTAGTGAAGCATTGCCAGCAACACCAACAGACAGCTCAACATGCCCATTTGTTCCCTGTACTGGCTCAACAGCCTTTGCAACAACTAGCCCCCTGCTTGGTACCCCCGTCTCCCAAACAATCTTCAATCGCTGGCGTATAAGGTCTAAATCGACATACTCGTCTAAAACCCCCGAGTCCCTTAAAACAGATCTCAGCTCTGCCATCGTTACGGCTCTACCCGTTAGGGAAAACGGAAAAAGATCTAAGGTTACCCGCAATTCACGCTCACACAACACAAAGCCTGGCACAACAGATAGGTGAACGCCCGTATACCTAACCTCACCATAGACTGTCGCGAAGAGCTCTCCGCCACGGGACTCAACCCCAAAACCTAATTTGAGCTCGGAGTCTTCAACCTCCTCTGGCTCAAACTCCTCCCCAAAGACATTTTTTCCAGAGTTTGCCTCAACAGGGCCAGTAACTCTACCTATGAGATCTCCAGAAAAGACTGCTTTATCCAACACGTCGGACGACAGCTCAACTGAAGAGTCACAAGACTGAACTGGTGCACTCCCAACAGCAATAGCTGTTGAGGTATCCAAGACCCCTTTCGAGACCCATAATCGAACAACCGACTCAATACCTTCTTCGACAAGCCCCGCCACTACGCCAGAAATTTGAAGCTGACGTTTTACAACGCCTACTGAAAGCTCACGAGCACCTTCGATCTCTTTGACCGACTGAAGGCAGACCAACATCTTGTCAGGTGTCACCGAGAAAGTGAGATCAACGTCAGAAACCAGACAACCTACACTATAAGAGGTTCCTCTACTCGATAATACCCTTAGTTCGCACTCCTCTCTCACCATCAAGTCTGATGCTACACTCAGAGCCTCTTCTGGGGTGGATGCCTGAACCCAACACTTGTGCGGCTTACGCTCTGGCTTCAGTTCTTTAGTCGCACCCACCAATGGTTCTACCTCGATAATTCCATTCTATACAGGATCAGAGAACTCCCGCCCAACTCATATTGTTTGCATGCATCAGCCCAAAAGCAGCGGTAACGCATAGTAATTGGATCAATGTGGCTTTAATAAGTGTACCACGAGCCTCTCCACCTTCGATCACAACCAACACTGAAGGTGAGACCATTCTCTTGCTCGAAACCTCTACAGGACCCCACAATAAGAAAGTCAACCATATCCACCAAGTATTCGGAGGAAGAACTTCACGAAGTGTCCACCAAAGGGCGCAACCAGCCAAAATAATCAAAGGCCCCAAAACTCTAACTGTTAACAGTTGAAAAACGGCTAAAATTCGAGCCATTTTTGGTTTAGTTCCTGCTCCGAATAAAGCAAGTAGAAACTGGCTAACTACTAATAGTAAAATGAAATAACCGAACCCCTTATGGGCGTGTCGGGCAATGTCGGAAATCATGGGATTAATTAGCAAGTGGCCTCCTCACTTTGTGCGGTAATTGCTAAGAATACGAGTTGTTAATTACACAAGAGCTATAACGTGGCTTATTATGGCGCGACTGTTTTTATTAGTCTCGCAATAGGCAATACACTGAATGTTTGAATCAGTTGGCAAGACCAGAAAAGCAAACCGAAAACGCCAAGCAAGTGCGCTATGGCTAGCCTTGGTGCTTTTAATGTCTACAAGCACACTAAGTTTGTTGGGCGGAAAGCAGCTAGTTGAGCACATTGAGTCTCCGGATCCTGTTGAGGTGGTTCTGATCGAAGAGTTCGCACCACCTCCACCTCCACCACCTCCACCACCACCTCCTGCCGCCACATCAGAGCCTGAGACAGAAGAAGAGGAAGAAGAAGAGGAGGAGGAAGAAGAAGAAGAAGAATTCGTCGAGGAAGAGGTCGAGGAATTAGATGAGGAGATCCCTGAAGAGATAGAAGAGAAGCCAACCACTGGGGGCGTCGAAGGTGGCGAAGAAGGTGGTGTAGAAGGCGGAGTCGTCGGTGGAGTTATCGGCGGCGTAGAAGGGGGCGTCTTAGGTGGAGTTCTAGGCGGCACTGGCGTGCAGGCAGTGCACTGGTCTGAGGTCCAAGTAAGAAGACGTGAGGCTCCATCTTATCCTAGGGCAGCCCAACAGATGAATATGGGTAACGTAAACTGTAGGGTGCGTTTCTTTATCGATGCCTCTGGTGAGCCATATGACATCAGACTCGAGAACTGCCCAAATATTTTCCATGACTCGGCACTTGAGGCCGCTTGGCAATGGCGCTTTTACCCAATGGAGGTCGAAGGTGAGGCTATACCTTGCCAATTCGTCCTAAACATTCGATACCAACTAAGATAATTATTAATACAACAACTTTGACTACTCGCCTATTTTAGGCACCAACCCCACAAACGCTGAGGTTTCAAATGACTATTTCACTCGCTGCTCTCTCACTATCATCTCTCGGGGTCGCCGAGATCTGGGCAACAGCCAGCTTCATAGTAAAGGCGATTATTATTCTCATGCTTCTCATGGGTCTCGCCTGTATCTACGTAGCTATAGAACGCTGGGTCTCCTTCTTCAAAGCACAGGCCGAGTCTAGAGCCCTTTCAGTTGTTCTTTCAGAAAACTTCGAAAAAAATGATATCAAGGGAGCTATAGCTGCCTGTCAAAACGAAGAATACAAACGCTCTTACCTTTCCCACGTATTAGAGCCCGCCCTGAAAGAGATCGACATTAGGCTTGATCGGCCTGGAATAGATGCGGCCACAAGAGCACTAGAGAGCGCCGCTATCATTGAGTCCTCTGACTTGAAGAGGGGCATGCCGATTCTGGCTACTGTAGGGTCGACGTCTCCATTTGTAGGGCTAGTTGGTACCATCTTCGGAATCATTCATACATTCCAAAGTTTCGGTGGTGACGGTGGTGGAGAGCTCCTGGGTATTATTGGTCAGATTGGAGAGGCCCTATATGCAACGGCGGTTGGTATCGCTGTAGCTATTATCGGTGTATGGCTCTACAACTACTTCAACTCAAGGATAGATCGAATAACTCAAGAGATAACTCTATTCGCTCAAGAGTTCTTGGGTTGGTGTGAGAAAGAGATCCTCAAGGGCGACTCTGACGCATAATAACTGTTCAACAACCATTAACAATTAACAAAGGAGGGCCCCGTGGGCGCTAAGGTAGGTGAATCCCAAGAGGGTGCAATATCTGAGATAAACGTTACGCCGCTTGTCGACGTAATGCTGGTTCTTCTTGTTGTTTTTATGATCGCATCCTTCGCTATCCAATCTGGTGTGGCTGTTCAACTCCCAACGGCGGTGACAGCCCATGAGCAACAGGACTCAGGCAACCACATCATTATCAGTGTAAACGATGAGGGAGATATATTTGTAGGAAAAGAGCAGGTAAGCGCTGAAAACATCATAGACGTCGTAAACGCCGAATTCCGCGAAAACCCAGCCCGATCAGTTCTCATTAAGGGAGCTAAGGATCTGCACTATGGGCAGGTTCGAGAGGTTATGGACATTTTAGCTGAAAATGGGATGACTACCCTGTTGTTGGCTACCGAAAAAACCGAATCAGGAGAGGGCTGATGGCGTTCAAAATGAAAGGGGCTAGCGAGCCCAATTCAGAGATTAACGTAACGCCACTTATCGACGTTTTGTTGGTGCTTTTAATCATCTTCATTATCGCGACCCCAAGGGTAATTCACGAGATCTCCCTAAACCTGCCATCTAGGACTGAGGCTCAGAAGCCTCAAGACAACGACAGGCCTCAGCAGTTGATGGTCGCAGTGTACGAAGATCAAAGCGTCGCGTTAAACAGAGAACTGATGGAAGAGACAGACCTCCTTCAAAGACTCACTGCCGAACTAAGAGCCCGAGAATCAAAGGTTGTATTCGTAGATGCCCACCCACTAGTATCTTACGATAGGGTCGTCTCTATAATGGACCTTGTTAGGCAAGCTGGACCCGATAAGGTCGGCTTAGCAAGGCTGAAAGATGATGGCCCCGCCGAGCCGTTAGATCCTAACGCTATCGTTGAAGAAGAAGCTCCCGCGGAATTAGAGTTGTGAACAATGCGCTAAGCGACTGGGCTAGCCCCAAAATAGAGCAAATTGACAACCTCTTACTCACTAGATTCGATGGGGCTTGGCCCGAATCTTTTGGAGAGATGTGTAAGTACCCCATTAATACTGGTGGGAAAAGAATGAGGCCTCTCTGGGCCATAGCTGCGTGGGAGGCCATAACTGACGAACCTTTCGAGCCTGTATTAAAATCAGCGGCTTCTATTGAATTGATACATACATACTCCCTTGTTCATGACGATCTTCCCTGCATGGATGACGATGATGAACGTAGAGGATCCCCTACGGTACACATAAAGTATGGTGAGGCTGCTGCGCTTCTTGTTGGAGATGCTCTACTTACAGAGGCTTTCAGAATAGCCTCTGAACCTTCGAAAATTGAGGCTGCTACAAGATCTCAGGTTGTCGCAGAGGTGGCTGAAGCGGCGGGCTTCTTGGGAATGATAGGTGGTCAAGCTGCGGACATAGGTATGGCTGGCAAGGTAGAAGACATAGAGACCCTAAAGAGGCTCCACGAAGGAAAAACGGGGGCACTTATTAGAATATCTACACGAATAGGAGCTATCTGTGCTGGAGCATCACCAAACGATCTCAAAGCTATAACAGAGTATGGGCGCTGCATAGGTCTAGCCTTTCAACTAGCTGACGACGTGCTTGATGCTGAGGAAGATGCTGGGGAAGACGGCCCTCCTTCATACGCATCACTACTAGGAGTTGAAGAGTGTGAGCGTCAAGCTAAAATCCTTAGGGAGAACGCTATTACGGCGATCTCTGGCTTGGGCGAAAAAGGAAAGACTTTGGAGATGCTAGCAAGGTACACGGTAGATCGAAAGATCTGACTAAAAAGCAGATCATCTACTTAAAGATCCTCCCAAGATATGATATCCTCCCCCTCTAAAAGGCGACAAATAGCAACAAACGCCATGAAGACCAATATGGAGGTCATGTGAAGCCAACCCTAATCTTAGCTTTAGCATCATTAGCTATAACTGCTGGCACTGGTTGCACATGGATCTCAGTAGATGATTGGAATGAAAAACTCCTCACTCTAGATGAGGACGGTGACGGTTACACCTCGGACGGAGGTGGGGACCCTGCGATGTCAGATTGTGACGATACAGACGATAAAATCAACCCAGGCATGACTGAGACATGGTACGACGGTGTTGACTCTGATTGTGATGGTGCGGACGACTACGACAGGGACGGAGACACCTATCGGCACCCAACATCTGGAGACGATGTAACAGACTGTGACGATGCAAATCCAGATGCTCACCCTAATGCCATAGAGGTCTGGTACGATGGTGTCGATGGAGACTGCGACGGTGCGGATGATTACGACCAAGACGGGGATGGCCAATACCCTACTTCACAAGAGGGTAGAGACTGTGACGACACAGACAGTACAGCTTACGCTGGAGCCGAAGAGATCTGGTACAACAATGTTGACAACGACTGCCTAGGTGGTGATGACTTCGATGCCGACGCGGATGGACACACCTCTGATGAGCATGGCGGTGATGACTGTAACGACTTTAATGAGAGCATTAATCCAAGTATCGAAGACATTTGGTATGACGGGGTAGACAGCGACTGTGGTGAAGAGAATGATTACGACGCTGATTATGATGGGTTTGAGTCTGCGTCACACACTGGTGATGACTGTGACGACAACAACTTTGATATAAACCCAGGCGCCATTGAGCAATTGGCAGAATTTAGTGAGATGGGCGAAGCCATCGACTTTGACTGTAACGGCGATGGTCTTTCGTTCAACACAACTAATATAAACAACATGAGCTGGACTAATGCCAAAGAGGTTGACTTTGGCGAATCGTCGAACAGAATAATGCTGTCTGTCGTTTCGGCAGCATTCACAGATCAGGATGGCACAACTCATTACGATACAGCCGCTACAGTCAACTGGCCCTATATAAACCCAACAACTGCACCAACAGGATCTACCGTGTGGCAGGTGGCAACGTCTAGCTCCGCCGTCGCTGATATATCAGGTGGCCAAGCCTTCCAGATTATTGGTGATGAAATTTACGGTGCAACAGGCCGAATGGTTGGCTCAACCAGAGAGCTAAACTTTACGAGATACCACACCACTGCTGGAGACCAAGACACCCTAACTAGCACTATATCCAACGAAGATGGCTCCACTCCCGACGGATTCAACTCTATATCCTTCGATATAGACTCAAATGGCAACCACCACATTATCGGCTGTAGTGACGGAAATTACGACAACATACAATATATACAGGCCAACGATACCGACTTAGACAATGGCCTAGGTGCCAGTGTTTATCAAGAGACTGGCTCTGCACGTCCATCCTCATGTGTTGTAAATTTCGGACAAGCCAACCTAACCTCCTCATTTGAGTTTTCTGATGATCAGATCGGCGGGTACTACACCCAATGGACTTGGGATGAGACACAGTCAACTCCAGGATTCAGCGCAGTACAAACTGGAAATTATATCCCTACGGACATGATGCGATCATACGACACCGATGATTTGGTATTAATCAACTCATCATCGCCCTACTCACTTGAATTCTACAATGAAGGCGGCGGCGCTGGCGCCCTGTCCGTATACGCCATGAACAACACCCCTGTTTCGGTGGACTTCGTAAACACACCAGAAAACGATGGCTACTACTTTACGTGGGTTGAAGACAACGGAGATGTAGGGTTTGGGTGGTTTATAAAGAGTATAGGTGTAGCATACACGAGCTACTTAACCGTTGATTTTCAAGCAACTAAATCCGCGGTTATTCTCCCCAGCATAGGAGGATACGTCATGGTCGCGGCTATGAACGGGGCTAATGTAGCGTGGGGTGTCGCGGAGATTCAATAGGTCAAACCAACTCGCCTATATACGCTAGGCCTGTCTTATTTATTGATCCTCAACTCCTTGAATCACCCACGACTCAACTCTCTCAATCCCTTCATCGTCAGTGGCGATGACTGTAAACCTATTCTCACCAGGTACTATCTCTACTGAGAGACCTGCAGACACCTCTCTCTCACCTTGACCGTCTACGAAAGCTATCTTTTCGCGATTAAGATGGACAACGATGCTCTCTACAGAAGACTCGTCCGACACCAAAAAACCAAATGTTTCTGAGCCTGTAGGATGCTCTGTAGCTAAAAATTGAGGAACAATCCTAGGAGCTGACAGTACAGATCTACCTTCCTTTGGAAGGGTGAACTCCCAATTAACAAGAGTTCCTGCCTCCTCAGATGTGACCTCTAACTGCATGGGGTAAAGCTCGAGATCTCTCAGAAGGCTTACTCCCAGCTCAAAGTGGGCGGCCTCGTTAGGCTGTAAAGCATCAGCCTGACCCCCGTACTCAGTGAGCTCGATACCTGAGCCCTCAGGGTGGAGAAGCCGTACGCTCAGCCCTGTTAGTGTCTGTGTAGAATCATTGGTAACCGATACCTCCACTACCCTATCACCCAGCACAGAATCTGAGTCTTCGCTTTGTTCACCTAAGCCCATATCTACTGATAGGTGAGGAAGCCCACTACCAGTGTATAGAAGCCTGTCTACGCCCCCGTTCGAATCCCGACCAAACCCGTCATCTAACCATATTTCAACGTCTGATGACCTAGAGGTTCGAGATGATGGAATCGGCACAAGGATTGAAGATGTTACTACCTCCCCTGGACCAACCCAACCAACAGGGAAAGACCTGCCATCCCACACACTATCACTACTTGAGATGGAGACTATGAGCTCTGGAATAGGTTCTGCTCCACGGTTTTGTAATGTCAGTTCAAGTGTAGTATCTGACCCCGCTATTGCTGGCCCCACTACATCCAGAGATAACTCCACTGTGAGCTCTTCTGTCGACAAATTATCGGCTGGTCCCCAATCGATTCCCCTCAGATCCATCTGTTGAACTAAATATTCGTGCTCTTCTGCCTCAACCTGTTCAGTTACCTGGACCGCGGCAGAGATCATCGCGGACTGATCAGCGGATGTTGTAGCCTCAATTATCCTGTGGGCTAATTCAAGCACAAGGTCTCCCCTATCCTCTAGTCCTACACCAGCACCCCAGCCACTACCCCTAACTACATATCTGACGGCACCCGCTTCACCAGTTCGTTCTGTAGAGCCCAGCTGGGTCAACCCTCGCCTGTCTAGCCAGGTCCGACCAACCGTTAGGTCTGGACTTAAGCCTACGCCATTAACGTCGCGATAACCAGCCACTAGGTAGCGGGCGACGGTTAGCTTTAGGCGAGCATCATCGCTGAGCGTATAGACCTTCTGGACCGTCCCTTTCCCATAGGAAGCGCTACCTATAACCAACGCCCTACCTGCCTCCTGAAGCGCCCCAGCTAGTATCTCTGAGCCTGATGCTGTCCTGTGGTCCTGTAGTACAACCAAAGGAACCTCCAGATCTCTTAGCGAGTCTTGCGCCATAATCCTGTGAACCAAGCCCCTAACTCTAGAACCATCTGCACCTTCGGTTCTCAGCAATTCTCCTTCCGATAGGAACAGATCTGCTGCGCGGGCTGACTGAATCATTGAACCACCAGTATTACCCCTAAGATCGATAACAATTCCGCTATCTATTGAATCTATATCTTCAAGAGCACGAATCTCTCTACGCATATTTTCAACTGTTACCTCTGAGAAATTCTCTATCCGAATGTACCCAACACCAGAAGAAAGGGATCTAGAAAACACATTTGGAATTCTTATGGTTTCACGTGTGAGAGTAAGCTCCAGCTCGATCTCAAGGTCTCCATCTGTTCTGCTTACTACCAAGGTTACCTGAGTTCCACGCTCTCCAGTTATCAACTCAACCGCCTCATCAAGCGGCATGCCCAGTGTAGAGATGTCGTCCACGCGAATAATTCTGTCGCCAGCGACTAAGCCAGAACCAGAAGAAGGTGTTGAAGGGTAGACCTCTGTTATAGTAAGGACATTTCCTCTAATGGCCAGCTTTGCACCTATGCCAGACAAGGTGCCTCTTAAACGCCTATCAAAAGAGGTGAGCCTGTCGCCGTACAACAGGCGAGAGTGCTTGTCTAATGATCTGGTAATCCCCTTCATAACCATGACGTCTATATTCGAACTCTCAAGGCGCGGTGCCAAGACTTCCTCTATCTGTAGCAGGGTGCTCTCCAGGTTTTCCAAACCAGACAATACAATACTACCAAGCTCGTCCTCACCATGAAAAAACCTGTATATGTCGCCATCAACATCCACCATTAACCAGTCAATGTCTCTCTCAAGCTGATCCACTACGCCATCCATAATGACACTGACCGAAAGATCGCCTCTCCACAGATACAGGTCCTCTATTCTATCTAAGCCTCGGACCCATAAACGCTCGTCGCCAGAGGGACCATTAGCAGGGGTCGCCATAGCTGAGGAGAAGAGCGCTGTTCCTAGCATTATTTGAAGACAGAATACCATTATTGAAACACTATAATGCAATAGTAAACGACATTAGCAAAGAGGTAGATAAAAGTTATCGTTCGCGATGATGAGTTTGGAGCAATATAGTGATCATCAAATGGAGCCTTTGTGAGAGACATGGATAACGATTACTACTCAACAGTTGACTTTCAGCGGCTAAAGCGAACAGGTGTTGCTGAAGTTATTTTTGGAGAGGGAAAAGATGCCGATACAATAGCTGGCATTATCTCTCAACTAGTCAACGCTGGCCAGCATGGCATCGCCACCAGAGTCTCTAAAGATAAGGCCGATATAATTACGTCAAAGGTAGAAGGGGCAGTCTATTTAGAGTCAAGTAGGGTGCTACACAGGCCTGTTGGAGAGTGGACTGATCTTGGTAAAGGAGAGATCCTGGTTGTCTGTGCTGGGACCTCGGATCTCCCTGTTGCGGATGAAGCCGCTGACATAGCCATGCTGCTAGGTAATCGAGTTAAACGAATTACAGATGTCGGTGTGGCTGGTATACACAGGCTACTCAAGCATGAGCAGGCCCTAAAAGAGGCGCGAGTATTAATCGTTGTTGCTGGAATGGAGGGTGCTCTACCTTCAGTGGTAGCTGGATTAACAGACAAGCCTATCATCGCTGTCCCTACATCGGTTGGTTATGGCGCAGCATTCGACGGGCTAACAGCGCTGCTTTCCATGATGAACTCGTGTGCTTCGGGGGTAAGCGTAGTAAACATAGACAATGGTTTTGGTGCAGCATATCAAGCTTCACAGATCAACCGGCTATCATAAGCTGTGGAAAAACTACTCTGGATCGACGCATCCGCTGGAATAGCAGGCGACATGATGGTTGGTGCCCTGTTAGACGCTGGTGGATCATTTGAACGCTTAGAGAAGGGTCTAGCGACACTTGGTATAGGCGGGTACAAAATCAGCCACGATAAGACTCGACGTGCTGGCATGGCCGCCACTAAATTCAGTGTTGTTGAAACAGACACAGGCCACACCACAAAACACGGGACTCACCTATCACAAATTCTAACCTTAATTGAAAACTCTGAGATATGTGAGACTGCCAAAAAGCGAGCATCAAGGGTTTTTCAAGCACTTGGAGAGGCTGAGGCTCAAGCCCATGGGATTAGCGTCGAACAAGTTCACTTTCACGAAGTCGGCGCTGTTGATGCGATTGTAGATATAGTTGGCACCTGTATTCTTCTGGATGACCTCAATATCAAAACCATAGTGGGTAGTTCAATACCCGCTGGAAGCGGCGTTGTGAAATGTGAGCACGGCACCCTCTCCGTACCCACTCCCGCGGTTGTTCGGCTATGTATGAACTGGCCAATGACTCAAGACGGAAGATCGGGTGAACTATCTACCCCTACAGGAGTGGCCCTTTTGACCACACTTGGGGTTTACGGTCATATGCCATCGATAACCCCTTCCTCAACTGGTATGGGGGCAGGGTCGAAAGATACCCCAGAGAAGGCCAATGTTACTAGGGTGATAATAGGGACGCCCAGCGATGGACTCTCTGATACAGCTTCACAAATATGGGTTGTCGAGACACAGTTGGATGACTGTTCACCAGAGCTAATCCCACCTCTATCCAAACGTCTGTTCTCAGCTGGTGCTGTAGATGTTTACACCACAGCAATAACAATGAAAAAAGGGCGACCAGGTATACTGGTGACCGCCCTAACAACAAAGTCTTGTCTCGACGTTGTTTCAGACACAATGCTTCGTCACTCGACAGCCTTCGGAGTGCGCATGCACCAGACTGAGCGAACAATTCTCGCTCGGCACCACATCAGTGTAAAGACACCCTTTGGCCAATGCAGAGTAAAAATAGGATCCATTAACGGAGAGAGAGTACAGGTGGCGCCAGAGCTTATCGACTGCCAAAAACTGGCTGAAGAGGCTAATGTACCTCTAAGCGAAGTCAGGCAGGCTGCTCTGTTCGCAATAAAAAAGGAAGATTAATGGCCGAATTACTGCTGTACGGTATTGATCCTACTACTGCGAGAAGACTAAAGAGAGAGGGACATCAACTCCAGAGCACAAGTGAGCTTGATACCAATATTTCGTGTGACGTCGCAATCTTGAAAATGCAAGGTGACTCCAGGGAATGGTGTATAGCAATGAGAAAAGCGAACTCTAGGCTACCTATTTTGGCCATCGTGGCAAATAGCGGTGAGGCCGACATCGCTTTCGCAGCAGGCGCTACTGATGTGATCCGAAAACCAATTAAGGGCAACATTCTATCCAACAGAGTGAAGCTTCTTGTAAGGCTAAACAAGGCCGCGCGTGAGATCAAAGATCTAGAAGAGACGGTAAAAGGTGGCGGCCAAAACAGAAGCGCTGCTTCTACCGTTCCACAAAACGACATGCTTGAGCGCTTAATCGACTCTTCCCCTGACCCTATCGTATGCGCTAACAATGAAGGCGAAATAATGGTCTTCAACCACGCGGCAGAAGACCTTCTGGCTTATAGTCGCCACCAAGTAAAACGAGAGCTTAGGATTGAAGACCTATTCGCAGATCCTAGCGAATTAAAGCGAGTCAGCTTCGCTATTACAACAAGCCAACAGCGCCGTATAGAGCAACACAGGACTCACCTAAGAGCTAGAAGCGGTGAGCATATACCCATACTTTTGTCAGCCTCTGAGGTCACAGACCAAGACAACAACATTGCGGCAATAATCTTAATCTTTAGAGACACTCGAGAATCAGACTCATTAGCAACAAGGCTTAGGAGCGCTACTAGTCGATTGATCAATACTGAAAAAAAGGCTGCCGCGGTGGCTATAGCTGGCGCTACTGCTCACGAACTGAACCAACCACTGACATCAGTAATGGGAATCATTGAATTGTTGTTGTTGACAGATCTGACAGAAAAACAGACATCCAAACTAGACCGTGCCTACGCTCAATTAGAGCGCATGGCGGACATTGTAAGAAACCTTTCGTGGGTCACTCAATACAAAACTACCGAGTATGTCGAGGGTGTTAGCATTTTGGATATTACAAAAGCCAGCAACAACACCCAAGGTGAAAGCTCTATAGATGAGGCTGAATAAATTGATTCTTAAACCGTTGATCTGCGCCGCTCTTATTCTCTCATCTCAGGCTGCATTTGCCACAAATGTGGGTGTTCGTACTACTGACTGCCCACTCTCTGATGGAATAATGAGAACCTTCGTAAAGCTCTCTGCCAATCACACTGGAGGCTGGGACAGTGATCTAGCAGAGTATTCTGGCGGAGGGCAGTGGCGAGAGTACGCGATTGCGACATGTCCTACAGACGGGTTCACACTTTATGGAGAAGACATAGGCCCAGTTGAAGATGAAGCACTAGCTGACAGACTAAGAGAGAGGCTAACAGAACACCTCGCTGGGCAACCACCCATCGGGGAGTTGGCAGTATGGGAGCGGTACATAATTGCTGCTGAGATGTACAAAGTTCTCGGCAAAGAGCCTCTTTTTATGGCTCATATTTATATGCAGGCTGCTTGGACCGCTAGGGACGAGGCGGTAGGAGTCTACCAAGGATTAGAGGGTCCAATCAACGCCAGATCTCTAATATCACAAGGAGAGCTAGAGCTAGAGACCCAACAAGACCTGAGCCTTAGAAAGATACTACTTCACAATCTAGCAAGAATAGCTCACAGGGGAGGCTACTCAGATGATAGAGATAGGTTCTTAAATGCCTTCGAGCAGGTAGGCTCCCTCTCTCCCGAAGAGTCACGAGCCCTCTCTATTTTTAGGTCCGTCTCTGAAAACATTGAACCGATGCTACTCGGGTTAGCAGCTGAACAAATGCAGCTACACTTAATGACATCACCCGAGATTTCAGAGACAACTATGGGCGCCTGGTGTAACTACATACTCGCAGATATCGCCCGGAGGAGCGGAGATAACTCAACCGCTCAACAGCACTACCGGTCGGTATTGGGCTCTAACGGCGCATCTGAACAGATGAGAGAATTAGCAGAATACCTTCTTGGCACACTATAAAACCAAGTCTCAAACCGAGGCCTGATCCTTGTCTTGATCGCGATCTGGGGTTATCGCACCCCCGAAGGTACTGATTTGGCATAAAAAAGGGCTATGTAGGCTGGACTTATTCTATGTTTAGTAAACAGAAAGAGAGCCTCTCTGAGGGAAAGGGCGGAATGCTTAGGGGGCACATACTATCCGAGATAGAGGCCTCACGTGAGCACTTTAAGGCTACTGGTGAGGGCCAAATAATTCAGGCCGATATTACTCATCTACTTACCCTACAAGACCACTCTGGCCCGTGGGATTTCGCCTTGTACAGCGACATACCAGAAGAGGCAAAAGCCTTTTTATGGCATGACGGTAGATCTAATCGAAGTTTTTATGCTGTTGGAGTCCTCGACGAAAGAACATTTAACGGTACTGAAAGGTTTTCTTTAGCACGCAAATACCTAGAGAAAATGAAACAGAGGTTTATCCGGTTGCCTTCAGTTCTAGAAGATGACGGCGAGCCCCCATTAATGATCGGAGGGTTCGGGTTCTCAACTGATCAGTCATCAGGTGGGGTCTGGCGCGACTGGCCTAACGGCTGGCTCGTAGTACCAAAAGTCCTAGCCTATACGTCTGGCGATGATGTAAGGGTTGTCTGTAATATTTATATTGATCCAACTTCTCCTGACTCCAGCACAACAGAGCAGCTAAACGAGATAATGGCGCTCTTGGCAAAAAGCCAAAAGAGCCCAAAGACAAACATTAAGAGCGGCGCTCCCTCTCACATCGAGAAACCCTTGGAGTGGAAAAGGCGTATAGAAGTCGCGAAAGAGCAGATATCTTCTGGGCTCCTCGACAAAGTCGTTCCAGCTAGATCAGTTGTAATGCCGATAGAGGCAAAAAGCTGGGACCACAACAACAGTATTAATACGCTCATATCACTCAAAAGGCAGCATCCTACTGCGGTTACTTTCGGGGTAATCAATGGTAAAAGCGGATCTTTCTTGGGCGCTAGCCCTGAATTCTTAGTTTGTGCCAGGAACGGTACGATAACTGCCGAAGCAGTTGCGGGGACAAGGCGACGTGACATTGATTCTGCAAAAGATGAGCAGCTGTCAGAGGAGCTATTATCCAGCCCGAAAGAGAGGGCTGAACACGACATGGTAGTCCAGTTCATAAAGTCTCAAATGTCTGCCGTTGGGGTAAATACTGAGGGCGCATCGTCTCCATCAATCAGGCAACTGTCACACATTCAACACCTACACACACCCCTGTACGGGACTATCCCCAGTGGGACATGTTTATTACAACTCGTAGAAACACTACACCCAACCCCAGCTGTAGCTGGTTTGCCAAGAAGTCTTGCTCTAAAGCATATTAGCGAGACAGAATCGATGGATAGAGGATGGTACTCTGGCCCAATAGGGTGGATACGATCGGATGGATCTGGAGAATTCATTGTAGGGCTACGCTCAGCCATCGTAAGAGATGGCGAGATCCACGCATTCGCTGGGGCTGGAGTTGTAGAAGGGTCAGATTTCGCTGCAGAATGGGACGAAACCAGACTAAAACTCAGCGCGATTTGTGACGTAATCTCTGGGGGAGACACTCAAAAAGAACTACCCGTTTTTGGTGAAGAATGAGTGTATCTAAGGCCAATACAGTTCAGGCAAGAGTACTGTCTGAGGTTCTGGCAGCTGGAGTGAGTCACGCTGTCGTTTCTCCAGGCTCAAGAAATACGCCCATATTACTGGCTCTGCAAGAACACCCAGAAATCAAAGTTCACGTTGTCTTAGATGAGCGCTCTGCTGGGTTTTTCGCTCTTGGTCTAGCAAGAGCTAGCGGCTCGCCTGTTATATTATCCTGTACATCAGGTAGCGCTGGAGCTCACTATTTACCTGCTGTAATAGAGGCTTATCATAGCCGAGTCCCGCTTATAATATTGACATCCAACAGACCCCATGAGCTTCACGGTGTAGGATCACCACAAACAGTATCGCAAGATCAGCTATTTGTTGGGTTTCTAAGATATTACCAAAAGCTAAACATACCAGGAGACGGGACCCCTGAAGCCATGATCCGCACAGTAGCCTCAAAGGCTCTGTTTGCTGCTCAAGGCAGGCCTAACGGCCCAGTACACATCGACTGTCCATTTAGAGAACCTTTGTGGGACCCTACAGAGCACCCTAATTCCGATCGTAACGCAGCAAGCGCTATAGCTTACACCAGGTGCCAAACAGAACCAAAAAAGGAAGACCTGTCAAACACAGCAGAACGACTAGCCCAAGTACAGCGTGGAGTATTGGTAGTCGGCCCAATAAATGGCTGTAGAGAACTAAACAGCGCAACACACAAACTAGCGAGCTGCTTAGGGTGGCCTATTGTTGCTGAGCCCACCAGCTCTTTAGTCTCAGAAACAGACGGTCTACTCATAACTGCGGCTGATGCAATAATCCGAAGTGGGGCCTTTACTGGTAAATTTAGCCCTGATCTGATCCTTAGGGTTGGCCCTATACCCACAAGTAAGCAAGTAGCTAAATGGGCCGCTAGTTCTCCCTGCATTCTTATAGATGAGGCTGGAGAAACCCTAGATCCGACCCACTCATTAATGAGAGTAATCGAAGGGTCGCCATCAAAAACACTTGAATCATTAGCTGCATGCCTAACGCCTAATAACAAGCACAGTGAGTGGCTGGAGTTCTGGCAAACTGCAAACTCAACTGCTGAAGTGCAAATTGATAGAGCGTGTGGTGATGGATTCTGGGAAGGAACTATCGCCAGATCGGTCATAAAGTCGCTTCCTGAAGCCGCTATGCTACATGTCTCCAGCAGCATGCCTATTCGAGACCTCTATTCTTTTGGTGGTGCAAGAAATCGAGATCTTTCCATCTACAGCAGTCGTGGGGCAAACGGTATTGACGGGACTATAGCTACTGCCCTAGGAGAGGCACATGTGCACGATGAAGTCGCCCTGTTAATGTGCGGCGATTTAGCTTTCATCCACGATATTGGATCACTAATCACAAGTAAAAACAGTGCTACTGGACTTATTGTCTTAGTTATCGACAACAGCGGCGGTGGTATATTTCACTCGCTCCCAATATCGCAAAACAAAGGGGCGTTTGAGACACTATTTATAACCCACCAAAATGTCTCAATTCGAGATCTCTGTAGCGGGCTTGGAATCAATAATGTTGTTGTCAGCAGCTCATCAGAACTTGATCAGGCGCTCGATAAGGCTTTCAGTTCGGCTAAAATTAAGGAAGAGCTGCAGGTAATTGTCGCTAAGGTATCAAGAGAATTCAGTGTAGAGAAACGACAAAATGCGTTTTCAACAGTGCGCTCAGCTTTAACCAGTGGTCACACTGGAGGGCTGCAGTGAGTAACTCAGCCACTATAGCTACAGGAGGTCCTAGGGCATGGCTATTGGCCATAAGACCAGCGACACTCACTGCTGCCTCTGGACCTGTCCTGGTAGGAACTGCTCTGGCTTTTGAGTCTGGAGCATTACACATAGGAGCAGCTATAGCGGCGCTTTTAGGGGCCACACTCTTACAGATAGGGTCAAACTTAACCAATGACGCATCGGATTTCGCCAAAGGAGCTGACACTAAAGAGCGAGTAGGACCAACTCGTGCAGTACTATCTGGCATTCTAACCGAAAGACAAGTGCGTAGGGGAGCTGTCGGTGCTTTCATGATGGCTATCCCCTTTGGGTTATACCTAGCTTGGCTTGGTGGTCCCGTTATGATAGCCATTGGCCTATCTGGAATCGCCGCTGGCGTACTCTACACAGCAGGCCCGCTGCCATTAGGCTACATAGGCTTGGGCGATCTGTTTGTAATGATCTTCTTTGGTCTGGCGGCTGTATGCGGGACATATTTTGTTCAGGCTGGAGGGCTTAGATCTGAGGTGGTCTGGCACTCCATCTCAATAGGCTCGCTGGCAACAGCTATATTGGTGGTAAACAACCTAAGAGACCGCCACACAGACAAACTAGCTGGCAAGAACACACTGGCTGTGAAATTCGGGGCTACGTTCGCTAAGGCCGAATACACAGCTCTATTGGCCATAGCCTACGTAATCCCAGTGATAATGGCTGGGTATACGGGTGACTGGTGGATATTAGCGCCTGTCGTAAGCCTACCATTAGCTATCTCTGAAATCAGGGCTATCCACTCCCTAGATGGATCGGACCTTAACAATCATCTTGGGGCTACTGCTCGACTAGGGCTGATTTACAGCATCTTGCTAGCGGTTGGGGTTGTATTATGAGCCCAGCGCTTCCTGCCTCAGTGATATCAAAGGCGTCTGTCAATTCATACAGCCTTAGATTCAAGACGCCTGTCCGGACCTCCACTGGAGATTATGACCATCGCTATGGGGCTATCCTACAGATTACAGATGATAGTGGGCTAACAGGCACTGGTGACGCTGCACCATGGGGCTCATATATAGATACCCTCGATGAAGACCTTCAACTAGCTGCTGCCAAGTTGTTAGACAGGCCTATTGACATTGAGACTATAGAGGGCGAACTCTCTAAAATAAGCGCCTCGCCAGCTCTACAGTATGCACTAGAATTAGCCTTACTGGATATACTGGGACAGAAGCTAGACCTCCCTCTTTGGGCTGTCTTAGCCAAAACCAACTCATCTACACATGAAGCCATTGAGATAAACGCTGTGGCCGTCGACAGTAAGGACGCTATTGCTAGGTGTGATGAAGGGTTTACTGGACTGAAGATAAAGATTGGTGCAAATGATCTCGCTACAGATATTGATAGGGTGCGTAGGGTTAGAGAGGCCGTAGGCCCATATGTCACCATTAGAGTCGACGCTAACGGCGCCTACGATTTTGACTCAGCACGACAGATGGCGGGAGCTATGTCTGACTTAGGGGTCGCTCTATTCGAACAGCCAGTAAGTACTACTGAGCAACTTATAGCTCTTAAGCGACACACTTCGGTGCCTATCGGAGCAGATGAAGTAGTGTCGAGTGATCCTGCTTTTTCCGAACACATGGGCTCATGTGCTGACTTCATAGTAATTAAGCCTATGGCTCTAGGGGGTCTCCTACCTTCTCTAAGGATGGCGAAAGCCGCAGACGCCCTTGGTTTAGGGGTTATCATAACCTCTAGTTGGGAATCAATAATTGGTAGAACCGGTGCGCTACACTTAGCAGCAGCTGTCAGGTCTGTATCCAAAAACCAGCCAACAAAAATCCATTCTGGTTTAGCGCACCCCTTCTCAGAAGACCTCGCCCCACTATGGCCTATCGTAAGAGGTGCTGCGGAGCTGCCAGTCGCTCCTGGCCTTGGGGTCAAAACTCAAGGCAAATGGGGGCAGGTATGAGTTCAATCCCAAACCCTATAGCGGCATCTGCTCGTGCTAGACCAAACCACCCAGCCATTGTGTTCAATGGGATAACGGTAACGTACCTTGAGTTTTCACTAATGGTTCGTAAGTTTGCCGCCTATCTGCAAAGTGAAGGGGTTCAAGCCAATGACACCGTAGGAATTTCTGGTAGCGCCTCCCACCATTGGGCTGTCGCTCTCCACGGTGTGGGTTGGATAGGCGCCGTTGCAGCACCAATACCTCCAGAATTGACACCTATTGAAAGGAGTGAGCTAGAGAAGAGATTGTCTATATCTAAGACTATAGATGCTGACTCTATAGGGCTATCGTTACAAACTGTGACTGATGAAGAGTCTCTACCTAAAGAGATAGATTGGCCGCTTGACTCTGTAAGACTCAAAGTAATGACGTCTGGTTCAACAGGGGACGCTAAATTTACTGAGCTCACAACAGCTCAAATTATGTACAGCGCCATGGGATCAGCGATTAGACTCGGACATGACCCAAAAGATGTGTGGCTAAACTGCCTACCATTACACCATATAGGCGGGCTCTCAATTCTATACCGGTGTGGGTGGTACTCCACAACTGTCGAAATTCATGACGGCTTTAGTGCTGATAGTATTTCAACAGCAATTGACCGAGGAGAGATCACGATGATCTCTTTTGTACCAACAATGCTCTTAGACCTCTTAAACCACAGGGGTGACGACAAACCTCCGTCGAACCTTCGCGTAATATTATTAGGGGGTGCTGCAGCCTCTGAAGATCTCCTAGGGCGCTGTAAAAGTATGGGGCTACCAATAGCACAAAGCTGGGGGATGACTGAGGCGGGCTCTCAAATAGCAACATCTATGGCTGGTGACTTTACTAATGGCGTCGGTGCTCCTTTATGCTTCGCAAAGGTTGGCACAAACAATGGAATACTCACGGTAGATGGACCACTAGTCTCCTCCAAAACTACAACTACCGATATGGGCTTTGTAGATGAATTGGGGCGTGTACACGTTACTGGTAGGGCCGACTCAATAATAAACTCTGGTGGAAAAAAAATAGACCCTCGAGAGATAGTAGAGGTTCTACAGGCGGCACCTTATATCAAAGAGGCTGCTGTTGTTGGGCTATCAGATGAACGTTGGGGTGAGGCTGTAGCCGCTGTAGTGGTCACGACCGATGGCAAAGGTGACCCCGAAGGTCTGAAACGGTTAGATGACTGGTGCGCGAAACACCTCGCTAGTTGGAAGAGACCAAAAAAATGGCGATGCGTAGCATCACTACCAAAGACCAGCTTAGGAAAACTGCGCCAAGGCGTAATCCGGGACCTCTTTTTGAGGCCACAGGAGAGATAATGACGGAACTATCAACAGAGACTTCCATGGTACACAGTGCCAACGCAACTGAAGACAAGGTGATATCAGCGCTCACACAATTTGCAGCTGATAATGGTCATGAGAGCCTATCAAGGCACCTCAATGAGCTGCATCGATGGATAGGTTTTGGTTCTGGAGCCCTAGATGCTGAGCTAGCACAAATTCAAGCGGGGCCCCACGCATCACTCGCACAGACCGCCGCAGCTTACCTTATATCTCAACCTGGGAAGCGCATTAGACCCCTGTGCGTCACACTAAGCGCTGCACTCGGAGACAAAGGAGCTCACCCGTCCGTAAGCAAAATAGCCGCAGCGGCGGAGCTGGTACACAACGCAACCCTTCTTCACGACGACGTGATCGATGAGGGGACTCAACGCAGAGGGGTAGAGGCCGCACGTGTAGTCTACGGCAACTCAATCAGTATCTTAGCGGGCGACCACATGCTCCTAGAGGCCCTAAAGCTAGTAGAGTCGACTGGGCTAAGTGTTATCGAGTTCCTAAACATCATCACAGAAATCGTAACTGCCGAGGCCTGGCAACTCGAAGCCAGAACAAAATTCGATCCAAGCAGAGAGCGATACTTAAAGGTTATCGGTGGAAAAACAGCCTCTTTATTCCGGTGGTCATTAATGTCTGGAGGAAAGATAGCTGGCCTAACTGACCAGCAGGTAAAAGCACTTGGTCTTGCTGGGGACGCGTTAGGTAACGCCTTTCAGCTAGTCGATGATCTATTAGATATTGGAGGAGATACAGCCAGCATAGGCAAGGACGCCATGCAAGACCTAAGAGAAGGTAAGCTTACCTGGCCTCTTCTAATAGGAGCGGAGCGCGACGCAGAGTTATCATCAACATTAAAGAAGATAGTGTCGGACCATTCTACGAAGATAGACGACAAAACGGCGAAATGGATAGTCAACAAACTAAAAGAGACCGACGCCATAAAAGACACTATTGAATTTGCTAGGGAGCAAGGACAGGTAGCCCTCTCAAATCTTGAGAGTATGCCAAAAGGGAGCGCCCTAGAGGCGCTCAAGAGCCTCGTTCACGCCACGATGGCGAGGGCTGTAACATGAACACACCTTCGGTAAGGCCTGGCAGTGGCGAGATGTTCAACGGTATAGCGAAGAGATATGACTTCGTAAACCGTCTCATGAGCATGGGACAAGATCGCAAGTGGCGTAAGCTTATCGCGAGAGAACTAGACTGCTCTGATGGAGCTAAGGTTCTAGATCTCGCAACAGGGACAGCAGACGTCGCTATTGAAATAACAAAAGCCTATCCTACAGCTATGGTTACTGGGCTGGATCCATCTGAAGAGATGATGCGACACGGAACTGAAAAGGTGGCTGAGCTTGGGCTGTCTGAGCGGATTCAATTAGTCAAAGGGGATGCACAGGCTTTACCTTGGGAGGATGACTCTTTTGAGGGTAGCTGTATTTCTTTTGGAATTAGAAACGTACCAGACAGATCCAAAGCACTGAAAGAGATGAGGAGGGTCACAAGACCTGGATGTAGAGTTGTTGTCCTAGAGGCTGGAGAGCCTAGGAAGGGTATTTTAGCGCCACTGGTCAGGTTTCATATCCACCACATAATGCCTCTACTTGGATCTGTTTTGTCTGGATCGTCCGAATACAGATACCTACAAACTTCTATCGAGGCCTTTCCGCCTGCCGAAGAGTTTTGCGGGATGATGAAGGAGGCTGGACTAACAGATGTCTCGGTCAGGCACCTTATGTTTAGGTCCGTTCAACTCTATTCTGGTCAGGCTTAGCCTATAGTAAGCTATAACTATAGCTATGCAACCTGACCCAATTACCATTGATCGCCTAACGAGAACAGGCGACGTTAGTCTTAAGCACCTCCGAGACGTTATCCCGAAGGAGAGCTACAACCTTTCAGCAGCTCGAGCATTTAGCGCCCTTTTTATAAGACTTTCTATTATAGCAGCATCACTATGGGGCCTGACGATAGCTCCAAACTACATGCTACCATTGTTATGGTTTGTTCAAGGCTGGACAATGGTTGGACTATTTGTGATCGGACACGACGCAGGTCACAACAGCTTTTCTGGAATAAGAATAGTTGATAGATTTGTTGGGCACATCTGCATGGCTCCACTAGCTAATTCGTTTCATACATGGGTGGTTACTCACAACCACCACCACGCCAACACACAGCTGCACGGCTCGGAAATAGACTGGGCGGCTCACCTACAGACAAAAGAAGAGCTAATGGCCAAGAACTGGCGAGAGCACTTTGTCATAAAGATGGGCTACGCTATGCCGTTTGGAATCTTCTTCTGGATACTGGTAAACATTGCCAGAAGAGGGGCTCTGGTAGAGCAACAAATAGGAGCTGAAAGGTACCAAAGAGAGAAAGGGCTACTAATCTTCTCAAACCTGCTAATGATCACATGTGTAATATGCATATACGGAGGGCTTTTCCTATATGGCGGCATCTGGGCGATGCTCAAATTTTACGGAATACCCGCAACGATAGCAACGCTAACTGGCTCTCTAATAATAACGATACAACATGCTAACCGACACACACTAAGCTACACCAAATCTGGTTGGACACCCACTAGAGGCCAGCTTGTTAGCACGTTCGATGTTCGTTTTTGGGCCCCACTAGAGAGCCTATGGTGTCACATAACCTGCCACATCCCTCATCATATCTCTCCATCCATTCCCTGGTACAACCTTAGAAAGGCTAGCCTGGCATTACAGGAAAATTTCCCAGAATATTATCAGAGTAGACCCTTCGGTTGGTGGCATATAGAATGGTTTCGAAAAACACCGACTATCCGTGAAGTCCCAGAGATGGGTTATTTTGTGATAGAGGAATATTAACCAAAGGTATCAACTACATGAGCTATTCTAAAGAGCAGGTGAAAGCGGCTCGCTGGCCTCGTCCTAAAGTTTACTTTCTAAGCCGGGCTGTCTGTATCGCTGTTTTCGTACTAGCAATTGGCAGCTACTTTTGGCAACCTGTCGGTGCGCTTGAGTGGACCATCGACATTCTTTTTCGTACTTGGGTGACATTTATTGGAATGGTTATGGCCCACGATGGAACTCACGGCCACTTGGGCAAGAGCAGAAGAGCTAACACCTGGTGGGGTAGGCTCGCGCTAGTTCCTTGCACAGTTCCATTTTGGGTGTTCAAAAAGGCTCACCTTCAACACCATACACACACCAACATCCCCGACAAAGATCCAGACTACTTTGTTAAGCCCAACAACTGGTATGAGGTGCCATATAGGGCTCTAGGCATGAACCACCACTGGCTAATGTGGCTAAAGGAGAGAGGAAAAGTAACTCGAGATGATTGGAGAGTATTGATTATCCACTACACCGTCTTGACCAGCTTCTACGTTGGGCTCTGTTATTTCGCAGGGTTGGGGAGAGTCGCTTGGGGCCTTTTTGGGACCCTGTTTGTAGTCAGTCATCTGCTTTGGTACCCCTTCGCATACTACACTCACGAGGGCTATAGCTTAGGTGATGAAGATGGGCGCTCGCACAACTACTACGGTTGGGGGATGTATTGGTTTAGTTTTGGGCTTAGCATGCACAGAGTTCACCACGTCCACCAACAGCTGTCGTGGGTGGAGATGATGCCCTTTGTTGAACGAAACCCTAACGGCTGGCCCAGAGCCCTATTTCCACAGCGCGACAACCTACCTCTAACCCCCAAATGAGCCAACTCTCAACACTTGACCTGCTGGGCGCTAAGCTCCACACCAAACTTCAGCCTGTTGACTTCACCACCATAACCGAAATGGCACCTAATGTTGTTACTAAGGGTGGGCTGAAGCTGGGAATGATTTCAGCAATGAAACTCTACCCCTCATCTGGATCTGTTGTCTCTGGAGGCAGGTGGGAGTGGAGCGGTCTCGCAGAGGTAACTGAATGGGCGGAGGATGACGATGTCGCTGCTACCTCTAGGATTCAGGAAACCATAAACTGCCGGCTAACAGCTTCCGAGGTTGTGGTCACCCAGGCTATCGTTCGATCAAAGGAGAGCGGTAGAGAGTGGGTTGCCACTAGGTTCCATCACTCCTGTACGGATGGAATCGGTGCAGACATGTGGCTCACTCATCAGCTAAAGGTCGCAACTGGTGAGATCGAACCACACAACAACCTAGAAGAGTTCGAAACACTTAATCTCAAATCATCAAAAACAACTAGCTCAAAAGGCCCTACTGCCCACAGTGGAAGATCTCAAAGGCTATGGTGCCAAGGAAAGCAGTCTGGGGAGAGAGGGTGGGTTGATACACACATAGAAAAAAGCGCTATCAATGAGGCTGTGTCCATAATTGGCGATGTCACACTAAACGATTTTCTAGGCGAGCGACTATTAGCCACGGCTGCGAGCTGGAACAAATTTCATGGGTGGCCCACTTCCAAATTATCTCTTTGGATTCCCGTAGATATCCGAGCTGATATTCCTCGTAAATTTGGAAACGGTGCATCAAGAATTAGGATCTATAGAGACTCTATCTTGAGTGAAAACCAACACTCTGCGGTCCGAAGTTTTCGAGCGAACATGAGAGAAGCCAAAAGCTCTGGTGAGTGGGTTGTGCCTACATTCAAGCTGCCTCACACACTCTCCATAGCTCTTACTAAAGTCTATATAAATCGACCATGGGTCGATATGGGGACTATCCCTTTTTCTCATATTCCTAGCGAGTCTCACATTGAGTCAAAAGCTGTAAAACAGACCAATTGGATTATAGTTCTGCACAGGTGGCACCCCGCTGGTTTCATTGTATCAACCGACGACGAATATGTGAGGATCACTCTCACCTATGACAAGGGCGCACTAAAATACAATGAAGCTACTGAGCTACTATCACTCTACCGAAAGCTAATAGAAGAGGCGATATGAGGCCTATACTGAACGACTTCGCACGATGGGTTATCGGCAGACTGCTCATCAGCTGGGGGTTCGTGTCGACAATTATCACCCGACTCCGAATCGCTCGCCACGCTAGAAACTGCGATGATTTAATGAAGTTGTACGGAGTTACAAATAAGACACCCATACTAACTCACGGCCGAGAGCTTCAGGCGAAGATAGATGCGGCGGCATCGGATGGATGTCTTTGGGCTCAAACAAGCGGGTCATCAGGAACTCCAAAGCGGATCCCATACTCAAGAAGAAGACTAAGAATCCTCAGGCTTAGTTTCATTGCAGCGTTTGTCCGCTGTTTCTACGCCCTAAGGGTCAGAAGAACTGTGTTCTATGCTTTCGCAAACGATAACAGTGACAACTCACTAACCAGCCTCTTATCATCAGAGAAAACCAGGCTACGGACAACTGCAATACTGCAAGCACCCTATAGAGCCCACAACTTACCCGCACTAAAGAGGCTCGAGGCGAGCTATAGCCGCGATGCAATTAGGCTATGGGTTATCACCCTCTCAAATCCTGGCGTCATCTACGCTACCAACCCCTCAACTATCGCGCTGTTCCTAGAGAGACTTGAGCGCGACTGGGAAACAGTGACCTCTCTTGTAAGAGACTACACGCACAGGCCAGAAAATATAGATCCAGAGGTTATCCATCTAGGCAGGCGCCTTATAAGCAGTGGGGCCAAGAGGAGGCTTTCGGCCATATCATCCTCCGAAGACCCTCTTAGCCTAATCGAAGCGGCTCCAGCTCTATCTCACTACTTCTGCTGGGATGGTGGTTACGTTAGTCCATATCTAAAGAGGCTACAGCGGCTGCTTCCTTTAGATAGGGTTCAACACTGCCCCATGTACAGCTTATCAACAGAGGCTATTGAGACCCTCCCTTTCTTTAAGTTTGGTGAGGTTGCATTTCTCCCAATAGCACCCAAAGTGCTTCCTGAGTACATGGACGAGGATGGCAAAATCGTACCTAGGGACAGCCTCGTTTCTGATATGGAGGTGACCCTAGTCATAAGTGATCCATGGGGCCTAAAACGCTACAATACAGAGGATCTATTCGTTGTGAAGCGGCTTATAAATGGCGTACCAGACCTGCGCTTTCTTAGGAGGGTTGGTCTCAACTACTCGTTCACTGGTGAAAAACTGACATCAGACCATGCGCGTAGCGCGATTGCTGCCCTATTAGAGACTAAACCAGAGTGTTGTAAAGTGACCTGGCTAACGCTGGTACCAGAGGCCACTCCTGAGCCACACTACAATCTACTATTTGCAAATAAAGGCCCTATCCTGCCTCCATATGACGCTGCAAAAATTGTAGATGAGGCGCTATGCGAGCAAAACGAGGAGTACGCCGCCAAACGAGCTAGTGGCCGTCTTGGAGCTGTTAAGACGGCTGTTATGCCATTTGATGAGGCTGTTGTGAGCATTGGTGGTCAGCCACCTGGCTCTTCTTGGGAGGGTCAGTTCAAGTTCCTCCCGCTGAGCGTCAAAACTGGCTAGAAGGGGGCTCTTTAGCGACTAGTAATGCCAAGGGAATTTATCGAACTCTTTGTCGCGCTTCTCCAAGAAAGAATCGCGCCCCTCTGTGGCCTCTGCGGTACCGTACGCTAACCTAGTAGCCTCACCAGCGAAGATCTGTTGCCCAACCATGCCATCATCGGTGAGGTTCATTGCAAACTTAGCCATCCGTATAGCTGTTGGGCTCTTCTCCAAGATGGTCTTTGACCACGCTAAGGCGACATCTTCAAGCTCTGCGTGCGGGACAACCTTGTTGACCATTCCCATCTCAAATGCCTCTTGAGCCGAATAGTTTGCGCCCAAGAAGAAGATCTCTCGTGCCCTCTTCTGGCCGACCATCTTGGCCAGGTAGGCGCTCCCGTAGCCGCCATCAAAACTGGCGACGTCGACGTCTGTCTGCTTGAATATCGCGTGCTCGGCGCTGGCTAGGGTCAGGTCACAGACCACGTGTAGGCTGTGACCACCGCCAACAGACCAGCCAGGAACCACTGCTATTACAACCTTCGGCATGAAACGAATAAGGCGCTGAACCTCTAGAATATGAAGTCGGCCCAACCGTGCCGCATCCACCTTTTCACCACTAGCTGGGGTGTATTTGTAGCCATCTTTTCCGCGAATCCGCTGATCTCCACCAGAACAGAAGGCCCAGCCTCCGTCTTTGGCCGAGGGGCCGTTTCCTGTAATAAGCACCGTACCCACGTCAGATGTTTGACGTGCATGGTCAAGCGCTATGTAGAGCTCATCAACTGTCGAGGGCCTAAAGGCGTTGCGGCATTCGGGGCGGTCAAAGGCAATCCTAACGGTGCCTTGGCCCTTTGCACGATGGTAGGTGATGTCTTTGAAGTCGAAACCATCAACAAGGTCCCATCGGGTTGGATCGAATATGTCAGAGACTTTTGGTGTGGTCATGACTAATGGCCCCTTTTTCAGAACGTTTTGAGTGCTGGGGTATATCACAAAACCAAAAAGGAGCCCAATTAGGGCTCCTGATACGTAACAACAGCCCCTCTATATCTGGGGCTAGACGTCGTTCTAGTGAGGGTAGTGGTTACGAACGCCTCGGCGCCCACTACCAGAGTTACTACTAGAAGACGCGCTGTTTGATGATGAGCTGCTCGAAGATGAGCTGTTAGAGACGCTACTAGCTCCATTAGCTGCGACATCTTGGGCCTGCTGAACTGTAGAAGCTGTTGTTGTGTCGGTTAGCGATACATTGGATCCTTGGCTGCATGGGTTTGCCACGGCTACAGCTGGCAAAGATAACCCAACAAGTACAAGTAATGAACGCATAATAAACCTCCGTAATCAGTGCTCCCCTATTTATAGCAAATCCCATGCCATGTGTAAAGATGGGGCCCTTTACCCCTGAGCACGGTTTTTCAGGCAATAAAACACTACAGATCGGGTCATGACAGCCCCAGATCTGGATCCAAAAAGAGCCCCATTAATGTCGCGCCTATACGTCGATCTTAACTATCTTTTTAATCATTACGCCACCGATAGTCTGGAGCATAAGCATGAGACAAACCATTATTAACCCTGGCCACGTAGTCCAGAGTCTGCGGATTAACTCTGGATCCATGATGTACAGGATCCATCCCAAGACAAACGGCATACAGACAATGATCACACCCTGAGAAACACCTTGGGCTGTCAGAGATTTAATCTTACCCTCTACCTTCTTTCTTTCACGAATAGTCGAAGCTATCGTATCAAAGGTCTCAGTTAAGTTACCTCCTGATTGCCTCAAAATGTTGATCGATGTCACCATGATCTGCAAATCTTCGCTACCAATTCGCTCCTCTAGAGCTAAAAGGGCGTCCTCTAGAGGCACACCTAATCTCTGTTGAGACATAACTAAAGCGAACTCTTGCGAGATTGGGTTAGGCAACTCCTCTTTGACCATATCCATCGACTGTACTAGAGATAGCCCTGATCTCAACCCGTTAGACATAAAGATCAGGGCGTCCAACATCTGCTCACCAAATGTATTTACCCTCTTAGTCCACATTCTTTGAACGACGGCCCTTGGTAGTCGATATCCAGTTGGTAGCCCAAACAACCCTAGGCCAAAAACCACAGCCAACATGCACCTAAAGAAAAGGTAACCACCAGAATCTGGTAACCCTGTCGTAAAGAAAAAGACTAAGAAGACTGTCACGACCACGGATCCAATAATCGACATGATGCATTGACGCCCCGAGACTGTAAGGAACATCTTATCAAGGAGCTTGACCATCCAGAGCACGTAACCCGAGGTAGATTCATCTAATTTATCGATGAACCACGGGCCTATCATCCAACCCAAAAAGCCGAAAGCTGCGAAAACTATCCCAAGATGCAAAAGTGCACCTGAGCTTAAAATCTCAAGGGTTCCGAGTTGATCGAACTCTATCATCTACCCCTCGCTACGCCCTGACCACCCTGAGCAAAGATGCCTTTGGGCAACCTAATGCCTCTCGACTCAAGCTCATGGATAAACCTAGGAACAAACCCTGTTGATACGAAGTGACCCTCCACCTTACCCTCATTATTAACCCCAGTCTGTTTGAAGATAAAGATGTCTTGCAAGGTGATAGTCTGTCCCTCCATTCCAGTTATCTCTGAGATATGGGTTACTTTTCTGGAGCCATCTGACAACCTGGTCTGCTGTACAATTAGGTTGATTGCTGACCCGATTTGTTCGCGAATAGCCCTAGACGGCAACTCCAAGCCCGCAAACATAACCAGTGTCTCTAAACGAGCGATACAGTCTCTGGGAGAGTTAGAGTGGATAGTTGTTAATGAACCATCGTGACCAGTGTTCATCGCCTGAAGCATATCTACAGCTTCGGCACCACGACACTCTCCAATAACGATACGGTCGGGTCTCATACGGAGGCAGTTCTTAACTAGGTCTCTAATGTTGACCTCGCCAGCCCCCTCTATGTTTGCTGGCCGAGACTCAAGTCGAACAACGTGAGGCTGACTGAGCTGAAGCTCGGCGGAATCCTCGCAGGTTACGATTCTATCATCAGCAGGAATAAACGATGACATAACGTTTAGCAGAGTGGTCTTTCCAGAACCCGTACCACCAGAGATCAGTATGTTTAATCGAGCCTCAACACACGCCCTCAAAAAGTCGGCTATCTCTGCCGTAAATGTTCCAAAATTGATTAGCTCCTTTACACCAAAAGGATCCCTTGCGAACTTACGAATAGTCAAGCATGGACCGTCTAGCGATAAAGGGGGAATTATCGCGTTAACACGAGAGCCATCTTGTAGCCTCGCGTCAACCATGGGGGACTTTTCATCGATTCTACGTCCGATTGGGGCAACAATGCGCTCAATTACAGCTAGTAATTGAGCATCATCTGTAAATGACGAGTCTGTCTCTATCAGCTTACCGCTAAGCTCAATAAAGATTTGATTAGCACGGTTTACCATGATCTCAGTAACCCGATCATCTGCCAGAAAGTCCTCTAGAGGCCCTAAGCCCAGGGCCTCATCGACAACCTCTTTTACTATCCTCTCCCTCTCAGCTCTGTCGGTTATCCCCTTACCAACATCATCCAGTATTCTAGTAACCGTAGAGGTTACCCTCTCTCTAAGCGCCGCAGTCTGTTCTTCGTCACTGACACTGGAGTCAAGCTGCTTTAAATCGATACTCTCTACCATACGCTTATGAATAAGCATCTTTACAGCGACCCTAGGTGATATCTCTTTGCCGCGTCGAGCCTTCTTTCCTCTAGACTTCTGGTAGGCTTTAAGCTCACCGCTTACATCTTGACCACCTACATTTAAGCCGCCCCTACCTTGAGAGACAGAGCCTATCTCTTTCGGCTTTGATACCCTAGCAAGTTTTGAAAAAGCATCTGTTTCTACCAGTTTACGTACGAAGACATCGTACTCTTTAGACAGTGGAGACCTTGCATTTTCCAAGACAAAAGGTGCGCCGTTTAAAGCGGAGCTTCTAGCTAACTTATTATCCTCGGAGATTGCTACCAACACCTTACGCTGCAGTTTCTGAGAGACGATATCACTCGATACAACCGAACCTTTTCCATATCTGTTTAGTACTACTTGGATCAATTCACGAGGGAAGTGTAGCTGTTGCAACTGATCCACAAATCTCTTTGTATGCTCAAGAACCATTGCATCTGGAGTTGCCATCACTAACATCATCACCGCCTCTTCAAGCATGACAATATTCTGAGGGTTTACTCCCGCACCGCAATCAACAATTAGATAGTCGCATAGGGGTTTTACTAACTGAAGGATCCTCCCAAGCACCTCTGGATCTAAACCAGCGCCTTCTCCAGGCTTTGAGGCTATTGGCAGGACACCTATACCTGCTCCATGTGCAGTTATATACTGCCGGATCTGTTCAGACTTAAGCCTGTCAATGTAGGGTGCAAAGTCCGTAAAGCTCTTAGCTGTGCCTAGTGAAAGCAACCTCTGAACATCTCCACAGCTTTCAGTATCGATATCTAGGATCAAGACTCGTTTGCGGGTCTCCTTGAGAAGTGAGAGGGCAAAGTTCACAGCAAAAATGGACTTGCCCACACCATCCCGAGCGCCGCATACGGCGATTAAGCGGGGCTCATGGGCTGACATACTAGTGCCTTACCTCCTGGAGGTTGAATACGTCTTTTATCTCTTGGTTAGCGCTAGAAGAAGACTCGTGAATCTTTGGTGTCATAAACACAAGGAACTGGGATTTAGACTTCTGGAAGTCTCGGTTAGCGTAGAGGCTAAATAGAGCGCCCATTGAATTACCCTCAGGCACTGTGTTGTAAGATACCTTTGTAATTACGCGCTGAAGGCCTCCTATTACGATACTCTCTCCCGCTCTGCAATACTCTGTAGTACTGATCTCTGCCTTCTCAATAGCTTGGAACCCATTCGGAGCTACAACTCCTAGCGAGGTAACCTCCACGCTAATGCTCATGTCGACATCATTGCCATGAGCGAAGGGTGAGACAGACATCCTAATACCCACATCTTTCCACTCAACACTCTGTTGGAGACCATTCGACACCAAGTATGGATACTCGAAACCAGAAAATATCTCTGCTGTTTCACCGCTCTTTACGGAGACTGTTGGATTCTCTAAAACTCGAGCATAGCCTGATGTTCTTGCCCTATTAAGCCTTGGTAGCAGTGAGGTTACCGTCGCTGAAGCCGCTCCAGTCGCTGCGGCCAGCTCACTACCCTGTAGCTCTCGGTTGAAATAAAACTCAACCCCGCCATCTACGGCTAGAGGTGTCCACTCTACTCCCCAAGTACTAGTGAGCTGTTTGGCTAGCTCAACATAGTGGACTAATACGGTCACAGTTTTAGCGTGGCCAGGGACTCTTTCGACCTCCCTAATGTCTAGTACGTTACTAACCATACCACCCCTAAACAAGGCGTTAGCGATGGCTTCAGCTCTAGCGGCAGCTGCCGCTGAGTGCACTACACCCTCTAGTATAATCTGACCATTGAGTAGATTGGCTCGAACACCTGGAACCCCTATTTCCTCTTCGATAATACCAGCGACTATCTGCTGTGATGCGTTCGAGAGGGTTACCTGTGATACAACGAGGTCCTCTCTCTCTGCCAAGGAGTTCACCTCTGCGAGCTCCTCTTCAATAGACACCTCTCCCATGATGTAGATCCGGTTGTTAACAACACGGAACCTTATGCCCTCTACCTCAGCCAACAATACTTCCACGGAAGACAAGACTGCAGATAGATTAGTAGGAACTACGGTAACTAAGATCATGTCCCTGAGGTTGTTCTGCCTATCCCAGACCTGTACTGTGGCCTCACCAATTCTGGATCCAGATATTGTTATCGCTTCATCACCGCTAATTCGGCTGACTCGAACAGCGTTAGATGAGAAAGCAACCCTGCCAGCAAGATAGTCCAGGTCGTACACCAACTGTGTGTTTTGGGCGATTACACGCTCTGCCTCTAAGCTCTCTTGTGCCTCAGCAGGCGTCGGTGCGACGATAATAATCGTCGCCAACAACAACATAGCCACAGCAATTATACGTTTTAGATGTTTCATCTAATAACCTCCTGGTCCATAGACTCCATAAGAGCGAGCTGCCCGCTGCCTCACCTGTTCTCTAACGCCCAGAGTGTTGTATACGTTGGCTGGCTCTTCAATGGTTATCTCTTCGTCTGTCTCCCACCTGCCTCGAAGGGTCAAGGTGAGGGTTCCTAGCTCTTGCGCAAGGACGACCCTTTGAGCATCCTCTGGAGTCAACTGGAGAGTGACAGTGTGGTTGGCTATCAAGCCTTCTGCCACAGTCACCTCACCGCCCATGGCATCATCAATAAGCATAGGCCTTCCGATGTCATCTCCAACCGCCAATACCCACACATCTTGGAACAGCGTGACTGTTCTAAGATCAGCTCTGTCCCCCTCTCCAAAGTCAAATGTCGCCATGACGTCGACTCTGCTACGTGGGTTTATATGTCCACCTACACCAGCGACCTCGCTGACATTGATAGCTACAGCCCTCATGTGTGAAGATATCTCCCACGCTAGGCCTTGATCGTTAGAGCGCTGCAGTTTGTTTATCATCAACTGCTCACCCGATGAAATGGGCGCCGAAGAGATCTGTCCCAAGACACGATCTATTGTGGCAACAGCCCTTGGTTGAATGTACTCATTTGGAATTTCAACTAGATGAAACATAGTCTCATCAAGACGCTGGCCTTCTCGAATATCAACTGTTGCGACAACTACTGGCTTCAACTCAGCACGGCGCAATAACTCGACCTCTCGCTGTTTCACATACCGACACTGAGCCGATGTTGCTAAAAATGCCAGTAAGATTGCTACTAAAAATGCTTTTGGGTTTTTCACACGGGCCTCTCAACTAAAAGCTTCACGAAGTCTACCAATCATAATGAATATAGGGAAGACGTCGATCGTTTCTTTTACCTATCTAACGTCGTTTGAGCCTGGCTGACTTGTCATCTGTAGCACCTCTCGAGTGTCTCCTGAAAGTTCATTAAAACCACTGACTAAGTTGCTTCCCATCCCTATCCAGGAGAGCGCGATTAGCGCTATAGATATGACAGATATGAAAAGCATGTACTCCATAGTCGACTGACCTTTTCTTTGTCTCAACTCCACCATGCAAAGACCTCCGTGGTGCGCACAAGCACTACTGATGTCGCAACCACTGGGACAAATGGAACGACTGTTAGAGTTTTGGCCTGATCTGAGACCCCGTTTATAGCACTTGCTGTTCTAGACCAAAAACCTCTTATTTTACCCTTATAAATTAGGACACCTATCCCGAAAGGTAGAGCCAAAATGTAGAGTAAAACCCCCGCACAAAAAGAGAAGGTTCCACCGTAAAAAGCCCCTACCGCCATAAGCAATTTCGCATCGCCAGCCCTTATAGCTCCGCCTAAAAGCCAGCCTGGAAACATGACACAGAATGCTGCTAAAATGCCTTTTATAGAAAAGAACAAAGTTGATAGATCACCAGACAAAGCAGACCAAGCAACCCCTATTGCCATACCGCCCAACGTGAGTCTATTCGGAACCCTTTGGCGAGATAGATCAGTAAAGAGAGCTACCGTCAAGATGGCGACTACGGGGAAGTCCGCCGCTGTAAATGACGAGTATGATCCTAAAGGGCCATCCATTAGATTATGGGTAGACCTGCTGGACTGCCAACCTAGTGTTTAAAAACGAGTCTGATGTTGAGTCTGAGAGGTAAATAAACCCAACGGCTAAAGCTATAGCCAAGACCGAAACCGCAAGCATGTATTCGACTAATGCCTGACCACCTCGGCGACGACTAGACAGATTAGTATCTTTTGGTTTCGAGGTGTTTATCATTAGTTGCTTCCCCCGCCTCTGTTACCGCCACCGCCATCGCTACCAACAGTGTGGCCTGTACTAATTGAGAACTCAACATCCTGTGCCAAATCCTCTACACCATCCTCGAAAATAGGTATAAAAACATATGCTGCAGCAACTATTGCAATGACAACCACCGAAATGAGCATCATATATTCAACCGTACTCTGTCCGCCCCGACCTCTAATCATCACTAACTCTCCAATTTTACCTATTTTATCAAATCATACCTAACTAGGTATAGCAAGACCCACGCCAAGATCAAAACAGGTGACAATAGCGCATCGGCTCAAAAAACATGCGACTCCACATACTCAAACCGCGACAATAACTTCGCAACAAATGATCAAAAGCGAGAATCTTATGTCGCTGGGGCCGTACATCTTTCATTAGATGGGATATGCTGTCAACCATGACGAGCACACCTGACGAAAGCTACGGTAAATACAAAATACTTGAGACGATTGGCTCAACAACCGTAGCGGAGACTTTTAAGGCACGCCTGGATGGTATCGGTGGGTTCCACCGGCTATTCGCCATCAAAAGGTTTCTCCCTAAATACTCAAAAAATCAAACTTACGTTGATAAGCTCATAGAAGAGGCAAAGAAGGCTGGGCTGTTGTCTCACTCAAACATCGCCCAGATTCTTGATCTCGGCTCAATAGATGACACCTGCTACATAGCGATGGAATATGTCCACGGTCAGAACCTTGGTCGTGTCCTAGCTACATGCAAAAACAAAGGGATATCTCTACCAGTACCGCACGCTGTGTTCACAGCTATTGAGGTCCTGAAGGGGCTTGACTATGCTCACCAAAGAAAGGTGCTGCGAAGCGGAAAACCAATACCCCTCAACCTCGTACACCAGAACATCTCACCTCCAAACGTCATAATTGGGTACCAAGGAGAGGTTAAAATAACTGACTTCGGAATGGACAAAGCAACACAGGTGGTAGGTCCGCATTCTGACTCTTACGGTGACTACAAGAGCCCCGAACAACTCACACATGACAGGTTTGATCTCAGAGCAGATGTTTTTGCGACTGGCTGCCTATTATACGAAATGCTCTGTGGAGCTCACCCCTTCAAGAAGGAAACCCCAGAAGCTACTAGGCGAGCGATCCTCGACCACAAGATCACTCCACCTACGGTTGCAAACCCAGATGTTCCTTACAGCCTAGAGGTGGTACTACAGAGAGCTTTAGCGCCTCAACCAGAACATCGTTTCCAGAGTGCCGCTGCATTTAAGGAGGCTCTAGAGGGCTTCTTTCACGATGCTGGTTTTATCTTCTCTCAATCTACTCTTGCTTCGTTCCTGAAGGGTCTTTTTCCACAAGAAAAACCAAAATCAACAGCTGTGATAACTGGTTACGCGGACTCAGAGACTATCCCATACTCCGCGGATATGGATCTACTTGATACAGAAGACGATGATGAATTTCCGACCTCCAGCCAATACCCCACAGATGTGAATTTTGGCGCACCAATTAGCGGTATTGCCCTAGGTAACGGAGACACCCAACTTAGAAACAAAAATAGCTTTGATGAGGCCCCACACACCTCGGCGAGTTTTGGACCATCACCGACTGATGGTGAAGACGCCACACTTATATTAGTGCCTAACGATCCAAACCTGACTGAAAATTCAATCCCCGTTATTCAACCCCACTCAAGCAGTAGCAAGTCATCTGAGACCGTTCCGATGACAAAAAACAGACCCAACAACGAAGACGAGACAAAAGTCCTCGACCAGAACAATCCGCCATTACGACGGGAAAAAGAGAGGCCTGTAAGCAACATCAACGTTGAGCCAACCCAGCTTGTAGCAAACCTTGACCAAGGCACAAACCCACCAGCACAACCTCTTGTAGAATACCCCGATGTACATACGCCTCATCCCACACCATATACTACCGATATGGGTGGCGATACTGGCCCGATACCTCTCCCCAGCCATGGGCGCTTCTTCTTAGTTCTACTCTCCGGAATATGGCTAGGTCTAGGACTTTTACTAGGTTTCTTGGGAGGGTCTTGGCATACAGAGGCTAAGTTTGAAGTCGAACCGATTTTTGAAGCTACCCAACAACCAGAGGCGGCTACACTACGGATCGTAGGGCCTCAGGGGACGTCTGTTTCTGTGGAAGACCCCGACGGTTCAGATAGGAGCTTTACTATTCAGGCAGCAGGTATAGTAGAGATCAGCCTAAGCCCAGACATACAGAGCATCGTCAAAATAGAGGCTGAAGGGTTTGCTCCAATAGAGTCCTCATATACCCTTGTGGAAAATGAGGTTCGGGTATTGCAGCTCGGCGCCGAGTCATTACAAACCAACGAGCGATAGATAAATGATTATCACAATGGTCAGGGCGCTAAGGCCTAAACAGTGGACAAAAAACGCGCTGCTGTTCGCGGCGCTAATATTCTCTCTACAATTCGACAATCCAGACCTATGGCTGCGTACAATCGCTGGCTTCATCTGTTTTTCACTCATCTCGAGCTCTGGGTATTTATATAACGACCTAAAAGATCGTGAAGCTGACGCCCTTCACCCAAAAAAGAGTAAGAGGCCAATAGCCTCAGGTGCTCTCTCCCCAAAGCTAGCCTGGATAGAGATGGCTGTTGTCATGACAGCTGGTTTTTACGGATCATGGCTCCTATCACCAAAATTTGCGGGGGTAGCACTGGCATATTTCATATGCACGATGAGCTACTCTATGTTCTTCAAACACCACGTAATTATCGACGTGATGATGATATCTGTTGGCTTCTTGTGGAGGGCTGCCGCTGGAGCAGTAGTCATCGAGGCGCCAATATCTGAATGGCTGCTCTTATGCACAGGGTTCTTAGCGCTCTTCTTAGGATTCAATAAGAGGCGTGGTGAGCTATCTCTTTTAGAAGAAGACGCTGCAAATTGCAGGAAGAACCTAGGACAGTACACCACTGGGCTTCTGGATCAATTCCAAGGAGTGACAACCTCGGGAACGGTTATCAGCTACGCTCTCTATACAGTAGAGGGCTCCCCCACCCCTTGGTTATTATTAACTCTGCCACACGTACTCTACGGGATCTTTAGGTATATCTATTTGGTTCAGGTAAAGGGTGACGGCGATGCTCCAGACGAGACTCTGTTGAGAGATGTTCCCATCTTACTGACCTGCCTACTATATGTAGCGAGCGTAATAGCCATATTAGTTCTGGCACCTACAAACATCACCTAAAGCGGCATACTCCTTAATAGAACCTCCATATTACGTGCCGTAGAGACTATTACAGGGGCCTCAACCTCACTAGCGTCCGAGCTGTCTACATCAATATAGCGGACTATAACGGGAATTTTATTGATTAAAGGCACCTCATCTCCCATAGGGACGCCAAATTCCATTCCAACGCCGAAACCTGACTGGTCAGTAAAGGCTACATCAGCCCCACCAGACAGTGTATAAACGCCCACATCTTTTAGTGGAATTGACCAGACGCCCTGAGACGTCTCTATCTCGATCTGGTCCAACCCCACCAGAACCTCGTCATCTCTAATCCTAACACCTACCTCAAGTCGACCTCGGTGAAGGTGAGCAGCAACCCCAAAAGAGGCGTCACGAGGGCCTGACCAGATGTCAGCACCCGAGATAATGTTTGATCTGGAATCAACGGGTAGCGCCCTATCTCCTACCCAGTCCCCAAGATCACCATCTACTCGAGAGAACTCTGGGGAGATCCTAATCCTCTCAAGGGCTGAGAACCTCTCGTCTATCTCCGCTTGTATTGATATTGGTAGCTCATCTAGCCAAGCGACAGATAATAAGCTTACGCCAGATCCAAATATGGGGACTGCTCTGCTTCTATGAGGAAGATTAAGCATGACTCCCTCAGATAATTCCTCTATGGAAAAGCCGTTCCCAGCACCAGCCATTGCAAGGTGAATACCTCCGCCAGGGTTTGGGTACGGTGACTCTACATCCAAAACACCATCACCATAAAGAAGATTAGGAGGCTCTTCTGGTGCTACAAATTCAACTAATATCGTCGCTTTTTCTCCACCATCCAACTCTGCTGAAATCGCGACCCACAGCGGCATACCAGCAGCACCATTAGAGGGGCTTATGCAGCCAGCCATTAAGGCTAATCCAGCGAGCACTTTACAGCCTCTAAGAGCGGCTCTATCTCTATTGAGTCCCAGAGATTTGTGCCGAACCTAGCGTAGGAGATATCACCGCCTTTTGTAATTACAAATTCAGCAGAGGCTTGAAACATTCCCGATTTAGGCAGACCTGTACCAAAAGACAGAGCGTTCATTCCAGAGGCCAAGCCGTTCGGAGTAATGCTACCAATTATAGATGCTTTAGAGAGTTTATTAACCCCAAATTTTGTGGCTATCTCTCTATCCTCGTCGGAGATCATGGGGAACAAAACATGATATCGAGGGGCGAAATCCTGTGTGGACCTCAGAGATGACGGAGTTATCCCTACGACCTTTACCCCGAGGCGATCAAAATCGGAAAATCTAGCCTGCATCTGCGCAACAGCTTCACGAGATACAGCACTTTCCAAAGCTGGGAAAAAGCAAATAACAAGTGGTTTATCGTCAATACGACCAGGTATATCAATCCTATAACCAAACACTGGTTTGGCAGAAAAAGACGGTGCCTTTTGTCCTGCTTGCAACATATTTAGCCCTCACATAGAGCCGTATACCTTTATTAATGATGGGTTGGCGATAAAATACCTCTCGAAAGATGCTTAAAAGGCCTCTCCCCACCCAGCGTATATAGCTAAATCAGTGTCGCTGACTGCAAAATCGAGCCTAACTACATTTAGACTTTTGGGCGCTTGGATAATGCGAAACCCGAACCCAACACCATAATGAAATCCACCCTCATGGTTTTCATATAAAAAGCTAAACTCTTCAGCGTATAGAAGGTTGGCGAAGGAGACAAACTCAACTGGACCGTACATAGTCCACCTCTGCTCAACATCTAACGTAGATAACCTAGGGGATAGCCAACGATCTCGGACGGCCCCTCTGTGTACCTTTGAGCCCCCTGCTGAAGGCATAAGGTGTATGTTCTGTTCATCACCAAAACCCTCCATCCAGAGAAACCTAAAAGCCAGCGCTCCCTGAAGAGGAGAGTCTGCCCACAGCCTATAGTCTAGGTGACCAAAATAATATGCTTCATCGGCAAAAGGAGCGACAGCGGCACTCAATTCAACTAGGTGCCCTCGGGTCAAAACGCCTGACCCTCTCCTCTTGTTTCGAAGCACTCGTATTTTTATATTAGAAAGATCTACAGAACCAGAATCACCCCACAGGTTTCGATAGCTGCCGAATAGCTCAAAATCTGCCAGACCTGAACTGACGCCTACGCCAAGCGACAGCTCCGCCTCTCTGTATTCATAGCCCGCTTGAAAGCCATCTATAAAAAGCCGCCTTGAGCCTTCGACAAGCCTAGTGCTAGATGAAACAATTCCAGACCCGATCCTTCTCCTGTACCAACCAGATAGACTATATTGACCAGCCGTAGATGCGCTCAAACCAAAGCCCAACTGAGCTCTGTGATAGTTGGGGTGAACAAAAAACACTGAGCCGCCCACACCCACTGAAGGGGCACCAAAAACACCTAGACCGAGGTACCATGTCGGAGGAAGTGGCGGCAGGCGACCACCCCCTGCCACTAGAGACTGCCCGAGCCCATCTAGGTCATCGGCTCCATCCAGAAGAGCCAACCACTGAGTGTCTCCTGTAGCCAGGAAGAGTCTAGCGGCACTTGGGCTGGGAAGTTCAGACAACGCACTCTGAGCATATTCGACCGCCTCTGAAGGAGAGGCTCCCACCTCTGGCGGAGCAAAAAGGTGGTAATCAGCATGAGCTAGATCACACCAAGCACCACTACATGACGCCAAAGCAAGGTCGATAGCCGAGCCATGAATGACACCGCCAAGATTACCTGTAACAGACAATAAACGGAGGCGAGCCATCGCCTCGGCCGCTGGATCTCCAGCCAAAACCGCCTCTCTATAAAGCTCTACTGCAAGGTCGTGATCGCGATTAAGTCGAGCAACATCGCCTGCTATTACCGCTGTTATTCCTTGAGAATTAGCCAACACAGGTGAAGCACAGGCGAAAGTGATCATTAGCCTTATCAACAGCTTATGGATCGATTTTGGGTTTAGACTCTCAATGCTAAAAAAAGGGGGCGACATGGTTTTACAGTTATCACGATTTGATAGAGCGAGATATTGAGCCTTTATGAGCGAAGCGACAAAAGATACACTAAAATCCGATGGTTTCGGACCGCTTGACTGGCAGTCAGTTTTGCAGGCACTATCGGACTGCGCAAGAACCGTGCGAGGTGTTCGTCGCGCCAAAAGACTACCACTGATGGACAGCGTAGATCTGATCCGAAAAACATACACTGCGGTTATGGAACTCACCGTACTTGAGGAAGATGGTGAGCTGATACCTGTGGGGCGAATCGGCGCAATAAACGCGATGGTTGAGGCGGCAGCGCGAGGGCGTGTCTTAGCAAAAGAAGATCTCGTTCAGGTACGAGATACGACCAACGGTATAATCGAGGTTCACGAATGGATGATGTCTCGCGCTGATGATGCACCCACTCTCACGACCATCGCGGCACCGATGGAGATTTCCTATTTCATGCCTAGAGAGCTTCGCAGCTCTTTCGATGAGTGTGGCGACCTGTCAGAGAGTCGTTGGCCAGCACTAGCATCCCACAGGAGGGCTATTGTAGATCTCAACGCTCAGATAAAAGGGGCTCTTGAGAGCGTGCTCCGCGATCCCGAGATGCAGTCTATGCTCCAAGACAGCTACGTTACACAGCGAGGCAACAGATACGTAATCCCAGTAATAGCTAAAGCCAAACGCTCTGGGATAGGGATTGTGCACGACACATCAGCATCAGGTGAGACCGTCTTTATAGAGCCCAACCATGTAGTTGAGCTAAACAATCGATTAAAAGAGCGAGAGAGTGAGCTACAGAGAGAAGAGCGCCGTATATTGCGAGAGCTGTCCGAGATGGTTGGCGAAGTAGCATACGAGATCACCCCAGCGCTCTCGGCCGCCCTTGAACTGGACATGATAGCTGCTAGGTCGACGTTAGGCGTAAAACTGAGGGGGGTTACCCCACGTGTTGGTAGTGACGGGTACATATCGCTGGTCCAGTCACGACACCCTGTCTTAGTTCTAAAGGGCGACAAGGTCGTCCCAAACAGCCTAGAGCTATCACCACAACACCCAGGTCTCGTACTGACAGGACCAAACGCTGGGGGTAAAACCGTTGCGATGAAGAGTATAGGATTAGCGGCGCTATTTGTTAGGGCAGCGATCCCCTACCCAGCGGAAGAGTGCCGTATAGACCTGTTCACAAACATCATCGCTGACATAGGTGACAACCAGACTGTTAGCGAAGGGCTGTCTACATTCTCCAGCCACCTACTATTTCTAAAACGGGCGGTCGACTCCGCTGACTCAAGCACTCTGGCACTTCTAGACGAGATCGCTGTTGGTACAGACCCAAGCCAAGGCGCCGCACTCGCACAGGCTATCTTGGAAGAGCTTGTAGGACGTGGAGCACGAGTAGCCACAACGACACACTACTCAGAATTAAAGACCCTATCTGCAACTGATAATCGATTCAAGGTAGCGGCTGTCCAGCTACGCGATGGAGTCCCTACATACGAACTCGTGACTGGTAGAGTTGGACTCTCTCACGCTTTCTCAATAGCAAAAAATCTCGGCCTCTCAGGCGAAATACTAGATCGAGCTAAGGAGACAATGACCGAACACCAGCGGGCGCTCGCAGAAGAGCTGCACAGCCTCCAGTCGGATCGAGACAAGGTGCAGCGCAGAGATCGGGAGTTAAGCGAAAAGGAGCTCTCTATAGGTCAAATGGAGGACAGGATCTCTAAAAGAGAGGCTCGGCTCGAAGAGCGTATGCAAAGAGTTCGCGAAGAGGCTCTAATAAAAACGCGAGACAGACTCAAGAGAGCTGAAAAGGATGTTGTTGGACTTGTAGCTGCTCTACAGGCCAACCCAAACATGAGAGAGGCGAATAAGAGTCTAGGCTCAATACGTGAGATCATAAAGGCCATTGAGGCCGCACCAGAGGCACCAAAGCCCCTTAAAATCTCACCAGAAGAAGATCACATCTCACCCAAATCTGTGAAGGTTGGAGATTTTGTTCGACTTCATGTCCTCGGAAAAAGCGGAGAGGTTGTTTCGGTTCGTGGCAAGAGAGTAGACGTCAGAATTGGCAGCACAATTATGAAGGTAAAACTAAAGGATGTCTCGATCGGATCTGCTCCTAAAAAAGAGAAGCGACCTATACACCAATACAGAGAACCACAGGTAGAAGATCACGGGGCCGATGTAAGAACCATTTCCAACACACTAGACCTAAGGGGAAAGCGATACGATGAGGCGCTTGAGATGGCTGATTCATTCCTCTATCAGATGGTTTCAAGGGGTGTAATGGTCGCCTTCATACTCCACGGTCACGGGACGGGCGCTCTAAAGAAAGGAATTAGACAGTGGTTACCTACAGTTTCCGTAGCGAAATCATGGAAGGCGTGTGACGATGGTGAAGGGGGAGATGCTTTCACCAAGGTCTTCCTAAAATAATTCCTTCAAAAAGCACAAAGGAGTATAGGGCTATGAGTACACCGAATGAAAAGTTAGCGGCTATTGAGTTCGACAAATGGGCCGCCGCAGGTAGAGGCGACTCCATGGCAGAGGGGCACAAGCCAGCCATGACAGAGGCCACTGCTGGGTGGAATATCGGCGAGTCTAGTGTGGTTGTGGATGTAGGTTGTGGTAATGGGTGGACTCTTAGACAGCTTATAGAGAACGGACACGGTCAAGGATATGGATACGACATATCAAAGGCGATGATCGAGCAGGGAAGACAGCGCGGGGGGCTAGGCATCACCCTAGAGGTCGCTCCGGCTGACAAGCTTCCTTTACCTAATGGGATAGCTACTCACATCCTAAATGTGGAGAGCATCTACTACTACCCCAGCCCCATCGATGCTCTAAAGGAGTGGGCTCGCATCGCAAAGCCAGGATGCCACCTATCAATGGTTCTGGACCTGTACGAAGAGAACCCTGGCTCTCACTCATGGATAGACGCGCTGGAGATCAGCGTACACCTACTCTCTGCCCCAGAGTGTGTAGAGCTCGCCACAAAGGCTGGTTGGAAAGAGGTGACATGGAGGCAGGTCCCCAACCAGAAGTCACCTAAGAGCCGCGAGGAATTCACCCCTAGTAAGTTCTGGCCTAGTTACGAGATGTACCTCTCAACATACGCTGCAGGATCTTTGATAATTGAAGGGGTTCGGTAGTCGGGGTTTCTATCAAAAAATGCGGGTGATTACTCAATTGGATAAGTGGCCAAGGCTAAATTCAACGAAAACACGCTGAAGGGTTTTATAACGAAGTGACCGACAAACGATACATAACAGGGGTCTCTCTCTGCCTTCTGATCACCCTCTTGCTAGGGGCTTATCTTCGTTGGTACCTGGCCAATGTAGCGCCACTCTTTGGCTCATGGGGCAACCTGCGCAACACCCACATACACCTTGGCTACTACGGGGTAATTTTCCCTCTAATGTGGATCTCTTGGAGGACAGCTGGGGCAACAATACTCGGTAAATACGCACTCTGGCTCTATTCAATTAGCGTCGTAGGTGCCTGCCTTGGTTTCCTCTTTACAGGTTACGGAATCGTCGCAATTATAGGCTCCACTGGAGTGCTTATCATATGGCTAGTATCAGCCTTCAAGCTTCAGTTCTGGAGTGGTCGTAGTCAGAGTTGGCTTAAAGGGGTGCCTTTGGCCATTCTATTAGGAGCCATGTGCATTCCAGCGATCGCTGTCTCAGGTGGTGCAGAAAGGAACCAGTGGCTTAGAACCTTCTTGACCCTGCTTCTCCTCGGGGGAGCAGTGCCCACAGCCTGCCTTTTGGATGGCTTGAGGCGCCAAAAGGGCAGTGGTTTCTGGATAGTCTTGACCGTCTTGGCCGCTATAGGTGTAGGCCCTCTAGACAGTTCTGTTTTACAATTAGCGTTCGTTGGTATGGGGCTAATATTACTGTTCAGCACTCCAAGAGAATTTACCCCTAACGCCGTGATGTGGCAGGTAACGGGGCTTTCACTCATTATTATCGGCTTCCACGAACTAAACCACTTCATCTCTATCGCCGGCACACACTATATGCTTCTTGGTCCAGTACTCATCGCGATGACTAGGCCAGCTTTTAGAGGAGAGCCTATTTGGTTAGAGTGGTGGTACTTGGGCGCTCTTTTACTCTTTACTGCGGCAATGACGGTTCCAGCTCTATTGCCCAGCCTGCCCAACTCCGCATTAATCACCGCAGGTAGCGGTAGTGTAGTCGTTTTGATCTGGGT
>Ga0115011_10000040_pt1 | contig 127551 bp, 119 predicted proteins | sample TroAtlMetagenome_2_FD_88705 | JGI IMG/M metagenome (GOLD analysis project Ga0115011, IMG submission 88705) | Marine eukaryotic phytoplankton communities from Atlantic Ocean - Tropical Atlantic ANT8 Metagenome | ecosystem: Environmental > Aquatic > Marine > Oceanic | place: Tropical Atlantic... | reverse complement strand
CTACGCCGCGGCCTCCCAGTGGGAGGACTACACCATGGCCGAGATCCAGCGCATCAAGGCCCTGGAACAGGCCAAATTCGAACTGCAGAAGCGCACCGAACAGACCATCCAGGAACAGCAGGACGGGGAGGGCGTCATCGAGATGCGGGAGTAGCTGCTGACGCTGGACAAGGTGTCGACTTGCCCGACCGCAGGGCATGCAGTATCAAGCGGCCGCTCGGATGAATCGATGCGGCCGCGATCATTTTGGATCCTCCGTTCCGCCATCAGGTTTCCTCGGCGCCAAACCAGCCTCCGATTGACTGAAAATGAGAAGTCGGCACTGCCCCGCAGTGTCGTGCCGATGGGACCGTACCTCAGCGAAACTTTCTGGCCAAAATGATTCTGGAGCTTATGAGGCCTTTCTGGACCAGGGCAGAACAAGAGGCATAGCGATGACTCAGTTACAAGAGATTTTCAGTGCCCGCTCCTGGCTGTTTGCGCCCGGCGACAGCGAGAAGAAAATGCAGAAGGCAACCGCCAGCGACGCGGATGTCGTTCTCATCGATCTCGAAGATGCCGTCACCGAAGCTGAAAAGCCCCGGGCCCGTGAAATGGTGGCGACGTTTCTGAAGACGCAGGCGGATGACTCCTCACGACTGTGGGTCCGGATCAATCCCTTGCGGGGGCCACACGCCCTGACCGACCTCGCGGCAGTGATGCCCGGCCGCCCGGGCGGCATCATGCTACCCAAATCGCGCGGTCCCGAGGACCTCATAGAGCTCGACCACTATTTGCTCGCATTCGAGGCCGTCAATGGCATTGCAGCGGGCAGCACGCGTGTCTTCCCGCTGATTACCGAAACCGCCGAAGGGATGTTCACGACCGGCAGCTATGCGGGAGCGCCACGACTGACGGCAATGACCTGGGGCGCGGAGGACCTTGCCGACGCTCTGGGCGCGAGCGATAACAAGAATCCCGACGGCAGCTACGGTTTCACCTACGAACTTGCGCGCAGCCTGTGTCTGTGTGGTGCGGCGGCGGCAGGTGTTGCCGCAATCGACACCATTCACGGCGACTTTCGCGATCTTGAGGGCCTGCGCCAGCGCGCCACGCAATGTCGCCGTGCGGGTTTCCGCGGCATGCTCGCGATCCATCCAGCGCAGGTCGACGTGATCAACGAAGCATTTACACCCACCGAAGCGGAAATCGCAGAGGCGTGGGAAATTGTCAAACTGTTTGCGGCGAAGCCGGGTGTCGGCGCCATCGGCTACAAGGGCGGCATGCTGGATCGCCCCCATCTTGCACGTGCACAGGCATTGCTCAGGCTCGCAGGCCAGACGTAACGCATGTCGTCGGGATCAATATGTGATGGCTGGGTCTCCGGATCGAGCCGCCGGCCGACCCGGAATGACGTGACTCTTCCGGCGCGGCTTCTTGGAAGTGTCGGGGTCTGCGCCCGGCTTCAGAACTTGACCGCCGCTCGCAGCGCCTTGAGTTCATCGGGTGTCGCCTCACGATAGCCGGCGGACTTGATGCCACGCCCCAGCGAAATCGGTCCGTAACCGATACGGATCAGCCGGCTTACCTGACAGTTCTGGGATTCCCATAGCCGTCGCACAACCCGGTTGCGGCCCTGCTTCACCGTGACCTGGAACCAGCGATTGGCGGATTCCTCGTCTTCCTCGTCCGCCGGGCGCTGAGCGGCGACGATACGCTCGAATCGAGCCGGGCCATCATCGAGTTCCACGCCCTGACGCAGGCGCTTGAGCGTGCCCTCGTCGATCTCGCCCAGAACACGGACGGCGTACTCGCGCTGGATCTCGTAACTGGGGTGCATCAGCCGCCGCGCCAGCTCGCCATCATTGGTGAACAGCAGCAGACCCGAGGTGTTGATGTCGAGCCGGCCGACCGCGATCCAGCGGCCGGATTCCAGCTTGGGCAGCTTGCGGAACACGGTGCGCCGCCCTTCCGGATCGTCTCGCGTAACCAGCTCACCGACGCGCTTCTTGTACAGCAGCACCTGCGTCGGCTGCGGTTTCACGGCCGTGCGGATGAAGCGACCGTCGACCTGAACGCGGTCGCCCGCGCCGATTTTCTGGCCAAGTTCGGCCGGTTTGCCATTGACGGCGACGCGCCCGGCGGCGATCCATGATTCGATTTCGCGGCGCGACGCCAGGCCGACACCGGCCAGTACTTTCTGGATGCGTTCCATGAGTTCGTTCGCGCTCGGTGAGTCTGTCAGTGAACCTGATTGGCAGGGGGACGGTCTTCGTCGGTGTCGTCCGCGGACGGCTCGGACTCGGCCATGCGCTCGTCCGGTTCGTCCGGGGGAAACTCGTCCGCCTCGCCTTCATTCCTTGTCTCGGGCTCCGGCATCACGCCGCCCAGCCGCAGCAGCGCAGCTTCGAGCTGTTCCGAATCCTTGATCTCAGGCAAGTCCGGCAATTGGTCGAGTGATTTCAGATTGAAGTCGTCGAGAAACTGCGCGGTCGTCCCGAACAAGGCCGGGCGACCGGGCACTTCTTTGACGCCGACTTCGCGCACCCAGCCGCGTTCCTGCAGGGTGCGCAGAATATTGCTGGACACCGACACGCCGCGTACGTCCTCGATCTCGCCACGCGTGATCGGCTGGCGGTAGCAGACCAGGGCCAGGGTTTCGAGCAGCGCACGCGAAAAGCGTGGCGGCTTTTCCTGCCACAGCCGCGCGACCCAGCCGGCATAGTCGCGACGCACCTGGATGCGAAAGCCGCTGGCGACCTCGCGCAGTTCCACGCTGCGCCCTTCCAACTGGCTTTCCAAGCGGTGGATCGAGGCGCGAATGTCCTTGCGCAGCAATCCCAATTCCTCGCCGATCAAACGTTGAATCTGGTCAACCGACATCGGGCCGTCAGCGGACAGCAGCAGGGCTTCAAGGACACGGTCGACATGCGCGTCCGACTCCGGCGACGACGGCGGACTCGCGTCCGGCGCATTCTCGATTGGCTGTTCGTCGGGTTCCATGGACATGCGGAAAAATGGGTTCAGACCGCTGCGGCGACGTCGGCGCTGGGCCGCACGACGCCAAGCAGCAAGGGGGCGAAGGATCCATCCTGGCGCAGTTCGATCATCGCGCTTTTGACCAGTTCCAGCACGGCCAGAAAACTCACCACGATGCCGAGCTTGCCTTCGTTCGGATCGACCAGATCACTGAACAGCGAGGGCTGACCGGTGCTGAGGCGGGACAGAATATGACTCATGCGTTCGCGCACCGACAAGGGCTCGCGCTGCACCTGATGCGCCCCGCGCAGCTCGGCCCGTTGCAGAGTGTCGCGAAACGCCAGTACCAGCTCGCGCAAGGACGGCACCGCCAGCGGCACGGCAACGTCGGTGCGTTCCGGCTTGGCGTGCGCGACGAAGATCTCGCGACCGCTACGCGGCAGATTTTCGATATTCTCGGCGGCGGTCTTGAAGCGTTCGTACTCCTGCAGGCGTCGCACCAGCGTCATCCGCGGGTCTTCTTCGAGTTCGTCTTCGGGCGCGCTGCGCGGCAGCAAGACCCGCGATTTGATCTCGGCCAGCAGCGCCGCCATCACCAGATATTCGGCCGCCAGTTCCAGCCGCAGTTCCTGCATCAATTCGATGTACTGAATGTACTGGCGGGTCACCGCCAGGATCGGGATGTCGAGAATGTCGAAATTCTGGCGACGGATCAGGTACAGCAGCAGATCCAGCGGGCCTTCGAAGGCGTCCAGGAAGACTTCCAGCGCATCCGGCGGGATGTACAGATCCTCCGGCAACTTGTCGAGCAGGGCGCCGCGCACCTTGGGCGGCTTGTGCTCCTCGGCGATGGCGACGGCGCCCTCGATCGTCATTGCGGGATGAAACCGAGTGCTTCGTGCACCCGCGCCAGGCAGACTTCGGCGCGCGCCGAGGCGCGCTCGGCACCGTCGCGCAGCACAGCACCCAGGGCATCCTGGTCGGCGCGAATTTCGTGATAGTGCTTTTGCACGGGTTCCAGCTGGGCGATCACCGCATCGGCCACGGCCTGCTTGAAGCTGCCGTAGCCCTGGCCGTCATAGGCGCGCGTGATCGCGCCGAAACTGTCGCCGGTACAGGCGGACAGGATGCTCATCAGATTGGAGACACCAGGCTTTTCGGCAAGGTCGTAGCGGATGCTGCCTTCCATGTCCGTCACCGCGCGCTTGATCTTGCGTTCGATGCGCTTGGGTTCGTCGAGCAGGTAGATCGCGTTGGTTTCCGCATCCTCGGACTTGGACATCTTCGCGGTCGGCGTCTGCAGGCCCATGATGCGCGCGCCCACCGGCGGAATCATCGGCTCGGGCACGGTGAACACGTCTCCGTAGAGGCCGTTGAAACGCGTCGCGACATCGCGCGTCAGTTCCAGATGCTGCTTCTGGTCCTCACCGACCGGAACCTGATGCGCGTTGTAGGCCAGAATGTCGGCCGCCATCAGCACCGGATAGCTGAACAGGCCGGCGTTGATGTTGTCGGCGTGCTTGGTGGACTTGTCCTTGAACTGCGTCATGCGCGACAGCTCGCCGAACTGGGTGTAGCAATTCAGCACCCAGGCCAGGCGCGCATGCGCCGGCACGTGCGACTGCACGAACAGCACGTTCTTCTTCGGATCGAGGCCGCAGGCGATATACAGCGCGATGAATTCGTAGCAACGCTCACGCAGCAGCGCCGGGTCCTGACGCACGGTGATCGCATGCAGGTCCACCAGCATGTAGTAGCTGTCGAAGTCCTCGTGCAGCTTCACCCAGTTCTTCAGCGCCCCGAGGTAGTTGCCGATGGTGAGGTGCCCCGAGGGTTGGATGCCGGACAACACGACTTGTCGATTTGCGGTTTCGCTCACGGGAATACTTGATTCGGTGGATTGAGGAAGTAGCAGGACGTGCCGGATTAGCGCTAGAGCCCGAGAACCGAGCGCACCAGCATTTCCATGTAGCCGAACGGGAACCAGAACAGCGCACCGAATCTCGGCACCATGGACGCGAGAATGATCAGACCGAACAGGATCGCGATGCCGTAGGGCTCGACCCGACTCAGCTTGTAGGCCTGCTGCGGCGGCAGAATGCCCGCCAGCACGCGGCCACCGTCCAGCGGCGGAATCGGAATCAGGTTCAGCACCATGAAAATCACATTGACCATGATCCCGGCGTTGGCCATGTACATCAGCCCCATCCACAGACCGTCACCGCGTCCCAGTGTCAGGCCGATCTTGAGGATCATGCCCCAGGCGATGGCCATCGCCAGGTTCGACATCGGGCCGGCCGCAGCCACCATCGCCATGTGCTTGCGCGGATTGCGCAGATTGCTCTCGACCACGGGCACCGGCTTGGCCCAGCCGAAGAACATTCCGCCCAGCAGCAGCGTGACGGCCGGCAGCAGCAGCGTTCCGACCGGATCGACGTGCTTCAGCGGATTCAGGCTCAGGCGCCCCTGATTGGCAGCCGTGTGATCGCCGAAGGCACGCGCCGCCCAGCCGTGAGCAACTTCGTGCAAGGTAATCGCCAGCAGGATGGGCAGCGCATAGATCGCGAGCTGCTGGATCAGGGAAAGCGACGAACTCATCGCGGAATCGATCTTGGGGGTGGCGTCATCGGGCTTCGGTCGGCTCAGTCGTATTGCGAGTCCGAGGCATCCTCCATCCAGGCCACGCGACCCTTGCCCTGGCGGACCAGCTTGGGCTCGCCGTCCGTCAGGTCGAGGATCGTGGTGGGTTCGTAGCCACAATTGCCACCGACGACGACCACGTCCACCAGGCGGTCGAGCTGGGCGCGTACCTCTTCCGGATCGCTGACCGGCAGATGGTCCGGCGGCAGGATCAGCGTGACGGACAGCAAGGGTTCGCCCAGCGCCTCCAGCAAAGACTGCGCGATGGCGTTGTCCGGAATGCGCAGACCGATGGTCTTGCGCTTCTCGTGTTGCAGGCGCCGCGGCGCTTCGTTGGTTGCCTGGAGCACAAAGGTGTACGGCCCCGGCGTCATCGACTTGAGCAGCCGAAACTGGGCATTGTCGACGCGGGCGTAGGTCGAGATTTCCGAAAGATCGCGGCACACCAGCGTGAACAGATGGTGCTTGTCGAATTGGCGGATTGCCCGAATCCGGTCCGAAGCGGCCTTGTCGCCGAGGTGGCAACCCAGGGCGTAACAGGAATCCGTGGGGTACGCGATCACCGCGCCCTTGCGCAGATGCGCGCCGATCTGGGCGAGTAGCCGCTTCTGCGGATTCAGGGGGTGTACGGAAATCCAGTCTGCCATGCCCTATTGTAGGGTTTCTTGCCGTGCTCGGTCCTACTCGTGACCGGCCCACCTTATAATCAGCGCATGAAACAAGTTCTGGATTTCCTGCCGGCCGTCGCGTTTCTTGCTGCGTATGTCCTCGGCGACATCTATCAGGCCACCATCGCGCTCATCGCCAGCCTGGCGCTAGTGGTGATCGCCTATGCAATCCTGGAACGGCGCCTGCACAAGACGCACTTCATCACCCTGCTGGTGGCCGCGGCCCTGGGCGGGCTGACGCTGTACGTTCATGACCCGCGCTTCATCAAGTTCAAGCCCACCGCCGTCTACGCGCTGTTCGCGCTGGCGCTGCTGGGCAGCCAGATTTTCGGCCAGAAAGTGCTGATGCAGCGTTTCGGCAGCAAGATGATGGAATTGCCGGACACGGTGTGGCGCAAGATCAATCTCGCCTGGGCGGTGTTCTTCGTCGGCCTGGCCGCGCTCAATCTGTTCGTGGCGCAGGAATTTTCCGAGGCCACCTGGGTCAAGTTCAAGGTGTTCGGCTTTACCGCGCTGACCTTCGCCTTCCTGATCGCCCACGCCCCGTTCGTGGCGCGCTATCTGCCGAAGGAAGAATAGGCCGCATGCTTTACATGATTCTCGGAACGGACGCGGCGGATTCGATGAACGCGCGCGCACAGGCGCGCCCGAAGCACCTGGACCATCTGCAGGCGCTGCAGGACCAGGGCCGGCTGATTCTCGCCGGACCGCGACCACGGGTCGATTCGGCCGATGCCGGTGCCGCCGGCTTTCACGGCAGCCTCATCGTCGCCGAGTTCGACTCGATCGAGGCGGCACGAGCCTGGGCCGCGGCCGACCCCTACGCCCAGGCCGGTGTGTTCTCCGAGGTGCTGGTGCAGCCGTTCGTGAAGGTATTTCCACGCTGACATGGACCGCATCGCCGCCATTCGAGACTGTTTGACCCAGCGCTTCACGCCGCAGCAACTCGACATCGGGGACGACAGCGCGCTGCACGCCGGCCATGCCGGGGCCGCCAGCGGCGCCGGGCATTACCGGGTGCATATCGTCAGCCCGGCGTTTCGCGGCATGTCGCCGCTGGCCCGTCACCGCGCGGTCTACGACGCCGTGTCCGAGCTGATGGGACGCGAGATTCACGCCCTTTCGATTCAGGCGCGATCGCCGGAGGAACCTTCGCCGGGCAAGGCTTGATCGGCCGCGTCCGTGATCGGCGCCGGCATCTGTTTGAGCCACAGATCGCGCTGCGGAAATGGAATCGAAATGCCGTTGCGGCGAAAACTGTCGTCGATCTCGAATCGAAGGTCGCTCGCCACGATGAAGCGCCGCTCCACGAAATGGATGAACACGCGCAGTTCGAAGTCCAGCGAACTGTCGCCGAAGTTGGTGAACAGCACCTGCGGCCCTGGAACGTCCGGCAAGTCCCCCGCCTTGATCGTGACCTCGTGCTGATGGGCGACCTCCAGCAGCAACTCGCGCACACGCCGCGTATCCGAACCATAGGCCACCCCCACGGCGACGGTGATGCGACCGACGTTGTCGCGCAAATTGAGGTTGGCGACGGCATTGGACAGCAGGTCCGAGTTCGGCACCACAATGCTTTCCCGGCCCACGGTTTCGATCTCGGTGGAGCGAATGCGGATGCGCCGCACGAAGCCTTCGTTGCCGTTGACGGTGATGTAGTCGCCGGTGCGCACCGGCCGCTCGAACAGGATGATCAGCCCGGACACGAAGTTGTTGACGATGTTCTGCAGACCGAAACCGATGCCGACCGACAGCGCGCCCGCCACGATCGCGAGCTTGCTGAAGTCCAGCCCGGCGACCGACAGGCCCACGATCGCCGCCACCACGAAGGTCGCGTAGCCGAAGAGTGTGGCCACCGAGTCACGGGTGGACGGCTCGACATGGGTCTTGGGCAGCCAATCCAGCTCGATCTTGCGCTTGAGCCGCCGCGTGAAGGTGAACAGCAGCGCGAACCAGAACAGGCCCAGCAGCAACTGCGCCGGTACGATCTGCACACTGCCGATCTGCAGGCCGCCACGCGTGAGATGCTCGCGCAGGGATTCGCCGATCTCGGACAGTCCCCAGACCTGCAACAACTTCCAGGCGGCCAGCGGCCACAACAGCAACTGCACGGCCAGGAACAGCCAGCTGAGTTCGCCCAGTTCCTTGCCCGGCGCGACGCCCAGCCAGCCACGCAGTGTCTGTTGCCAGCGGAAGCGTCCCTCGTTGAGGGTGCGACTGAGATAGCCGATCAACCAGGACAGCACCAGGCCGGACACGACGATGGCGACGGTCCAGACCCATCTTGGATCGATGTATTGCAAGCGGAATTCCGAATCAAAAGTCCCCGCGCGAAGATAGCACTGCGCGCCGCCCAACCGCGCGGCTGGGCTTGCGGGGCAAGCCGCCAACGAGGCTCAGCCAGGCATGGTCCGTCCACGCCGATGCTGGCGCCACTTGCGACCGCAACGCCAGGAGCACAGCAAGCCTTCGAACCCCAGCCAGGCGGCGAAGAACCCCATCAGCGCGGCGCCCCAGCGTTGCAGAGCGGCCGCGATGAAGTCCGGCACATTGCCCTTGTAGACGCCCTTGAACAAACCCAGCAGCGGATGCGGCCGCATCAGCAAGCGTCGCTGATCGGCCAGCAGCGCCAGCCCGCGGCTGCCCTTGCGCGATGCCTTGGCCAGCCAGATGCCGGCTTCGTCGCCGAGCTTGAGCGTTTCGATTCCGCCACGACCGGACAGCCACAGCGCGAAACTTCCGCCGGGTGTTTGCGCATAGCGCGTCGCCAGCTTGAGCTCCGAGGCGTCGTCGACATTGCGCAGTATTCGCAGGGCCGGCGCCGGACCGGCACGGCGGCCGAGCCGCGTCGCGTCTTCGACGACATCGACCAGCGGCGCAGCGCGGCGCTCACGCAGAGCCGTTCGCGACAATCTCGCCAGCGACTTGGCGAAAGTCCGGGTCATCGACCCGCTGCGTCGCGCGAACTTGAGCAAGGCGGCGCCAAGGTCCAGCTCCGGCGCCACGGTCAGCACGATACCGGCGGCCGACAGCGCGACGACGATGTCGTCGACCTCCTCGCCGCGAATCGCGCGACCGGACTGAATCACCAGATCGCGGATGTCACCGAACACGAACAGATCGGCGACCACGGCCCCGCCCAGCGCCTCGACACTCTCGCCCTGCCCGGTCAGAGCGCCGCGACCGACTTCGCGCACGCGCCGCGCCCAATTGTCCCGTTCCGCGATGATGCGTTCGCGCAACGACCCGAGTTCGGCGACCGAGTCGCCTGCCTCGAGTCCGGCATCGACCACCAGCAGCGCCTCGGAATAGCGCGCTTCGGCCCGGAGCGCCTCCGCCTCTTGCACGTAGTGATAGTCCGGCAGCGCCGCCAGTTCGGCACGCAGCTTCAGCGACGGCCAGTCCGGCAGGCACAGAATCAGCAAGCTGCCGGCGATCGCCGCACGCACGGCCGATCCTAAGATTCCACCCCAATCCGTCATGGCGCGATTCTAGCCGCGGCCAGAGCCGGCATTCGCGCGCCAGCATTCCGGGCTGTGGTGAAACCTCGGCATATCCTGATCCAGGCTGAGCTGAATCGACATTAGCGCGGCCCGCGCCTGATCCCGCCATGAACGTTCTGCATCACGCCAGCCCGACTCCAGGCCGGCAATCTAGGCCGGATCTTCGATCAGGCGCCGGAGCGCATCCAGATCGATCACCGGGACGCCGAGCTTTTCAGCCTTGGCCAGCTTGGAACCGGCCGCTTCGCCGGCCAGCACGTAGTCGGTCTTCTTCGACACCGAACCGCTGACTTTGCCGCCCTGCGCCTCGATCAGCGCACTGGCTTCATCGCGGCTCATGCCCGGCAAGCTGCCGGTGATGACGAAGCTCTGCCCGGCCAGCGGGCCTTCGATCGGTGCCTGCTCGATTCTAGGCCAGTGCACACCGGCCGCCCGCAGACGGTCGATGACTTCGAGGTTCTGTGCCTCGGTGAAGAAATGGCAGAGATGGGCGGCGACGATCGGCCCGATGTCCGGCACCGCCTGCAGCAGCGGGCAGCGATCCTTGTCGCGTTCAGCGTGCGCGGTGGGCAGATCGGTCTGCGCGGCCGTCAGCAAGGCGTCGAGCTCACCGAAATGCCGGGCCAGCTCGCGCGCCGTGCTCTCGCCGGTTTGCGGCACACCGAGCGCGTAGAGAAACCGGTCCAGCGTGGTCTGCTTGCTGCGTTCGATCGCATCCACGAGGTTCTGCGCGGATTTGTCGCCCATGCGTTCCAGGCCCGCCAGCTTCTCGGCGTCCAGACGATAGATGTCGGCCGGCGATTTCACCTCGCCGGCGTCGATCAGCTGGCTCAGCAGCTTGTCGCCGAGGCCATCGATATCCATGGCCCGGCGTGACACGAAATGCAGCAAGGCACCATGCAACTGGGCACGGCAGGACAGACCGTTGGTGCAACGCGCGGCCGATTCGCCTTCTTCGCGTTCAACCTTGCCGCCGCAGACCGGGCAAGCCAGCGGCTGCTCGACGGCACGCGCATCGTCCGGACGCCGTTCCACGATCACGCCCTTGACCTCGGGGATCACGTCGCCCGCCCGACGCACGATCACCTGATCGCCGATATGAATGTCCTTGCGCACCACTTCGTCCATGTTGTGCAGCGTCGCATTGGACACGGTGACGCCGCCGACGAACACTGGCTCCAGCCGCGCCACCGGCGTCAATGCGCCGGTGCGGCCGACCTGGAATTCCACATCGCGCAGGGTGGTCACGGCTTCCTCGGCCGGAAACTTGTGGGCGATTGCCCAACGCGGCGCGCGCGAGCGGTAACCGAGTTCCTCACGGCCGGCGAGATCGTCGAGCTTGTAGACCACGCCGTCGATATCGAACGCCAGGGTCGAGCGCGCGCGACCGATGCGCTCGTAGTAATCGAGGCAGGCGTCCACGCCATCGAGTTTTTCGATCAGGGTCGAAACCGGAAAGCCCCAGGCCCGCAGGCTTTCCATGATCTCGAAGTGACTGCGAAACGGCTGTCCGCCCTCGATCTGGGCGAGCGCATAGGCAAAGAAGCTCAAGGGACGCTTCGCCGTCAGCCGCGAATCGAGCTGGCGCAGGCTCCCGGCGGCGGCGTTGCGCGGGTTGACGAAGGGCTTGTGGCCTTCGGCCTCCAGGCGCGCGTTCATCAGGCGAAAGCCTTCACGCGGCATGTAGACCTCGCCGCGCACCTCCAGCCGCGTCGGATAACCTTCGCCGCGCAGCGTCAAGGGAATCGCGCGAATGGTGCGCAGATTGGCGGTGATGTTCTCGCCGGTCTCGCCGTCCCCTCGAGTGGCACCGCGCATCAGGCGACCGCTTTCGTAGAGCAGGGACACCGCCAGTCCGTCGAGCTTGGGTTCGGCGACGTAGCTCGGGCGCTCGCGATTCAAGCCCTGGCGCACACGCCGGTCGAAGTCACGTAGTTCGCCTTCACTGAAACAGTTGTCAAGCGACAGCATCGGCACCGCGTGACGCACCGACTCGAATTCCTGCAAGGGCGCGCCGCCCACGCGCTGCGTCGGCGAATCCTCGGTCCGCAGTTCGGGGTGTTCGGATTCGAGTTGCTGCAGCTCGCGAAACAGCCTGTCGTACTCGGCGTCCGGAATGCTCGGATCGTCGAGCACGTAGTAACGATGATTGTGTTCGGCCAGTTCGCGGCGCAGGGCCGCTGCGCGCGCCTGCGACTTCGGCGACGCGCTCATTCGTTGTCGGTGGCCCAGCCCTGCACTTCGGTGCGCAGTTGGGCGGCCAGCGCCTCGGTCAGCGGGGCACGCTTGGTATCGTAAAGCTGCGCATTGAGCGCCTCGGCCAGCTCGCGGCCGGTTTCGAGGAAATCCTCGTAGGCCCGCTCGGCGGCCACCGGTCCTGGCAGGACCATGAACATCGACAGACCCGGCGTGCTGAACTCGCTGGCCTCGGCCGGGTCGAGATGTCCCGGCTTGAGCAGGCTGGCCACGCCGAACACGGTTTTGCTGCGACCCTGCGCGTCGCTGGCGACACGCTCGTAGATCTTCATCTTGTCGCCGTAGCGCAGGCCGGCGCTTTGCAGCGCGCGGTGAATCTGAACGCCGTCGATGTAGGTGCCTTCCCGTTCGGCGATGTAGAACGCAACGATCTTTTCGTCGATTGCCTTGGGCGGCTCGGGCGGTTCAGGCGTCGCCGGCACCGGCGCTGCTGCGATAACTTCGGGCGGCACGGCCTCGGCCGGCATGGCGGGTTCTTCGATGTATTCCGGCTGCGCAGGCGGCAGGTCCGGCTCGCTATCCGCGACGGTCTCGGGCACCACGGCAGCGGCGCGCTGTCCGGTCAGAATCGGGTCGAGCCGCGGCTCGCCGCGACGGCGCGGCTGGCCGACGCCGAACTCGTCGAATCCGGTGCCGCTTCCGGATGCCTCGCCGCCGGTCGCACCATTGCCCGGCGCCTTCTTCCACAGGTCCATCTGGTCCGCAGCCTCGGCCGCATGCGGCGGTGTCTTGACGCTGCTGCCGGGCACTTCACGCTTGCGGCGCTTCCTGGTCGGCTTGGGACGATCGGCGTTGGCCTTGTGGCGCCCGATCAAATAAAGCGCGATCAATACCGCGATCGCGAGTATCAACAGCGACAAGTGCAAGCTGCTCATGCGGCTTCTCCGGCCAACTCCAGTGCCTGATTGACGTCGACGCTCACCAGCCGCGACACGCCCGGCTCTTGCATGGTGACTCCGTGCAGATGTTCCGCGAGTTCCATCGTGATCTTGTTGTGGGTGATGATGATGAATTGCACATTGGTCGACATCTCCCGGATCACGTCCACGAAGCGACCGACGTTGGCGTCGTCCAAAGGCGCATCGACTTCGTCGAGCATACAAAAAGGCGCGGGATTGAGTTCGAACAGGGCGAACAGCAGGGCCACGGCGGTCATTGCCTTTTCACCACCCGACAGCAGATGGATCGTGGTGTTGCGCTTGCCCGGCGGGCGCGCCATGACCCGTACACCGGTGTCCAGCAGATCTTCGCCGGTCAGTTCGAGATTGGCTTCGCCGCCGCCGAACAGCTTGGGGAAGCGATCGCGGAAGATCGCGTTGACGCGGTCGAAGGTCACACGAAAGCGATCCTTGGTTTCCTTGTCGATCTTGCGGATCGCTTCTTCCAGGGTTTCCAGCGCGGCGGTGATGTCCTCGTACTGCTCGGTGAGCACAGACTCGCGGCCGCCGGCTTCTTCCAGCTCCTGAATCGCTGCCAGATTGATCGCGCCGAGCCGCTCGATGCGCCGTGCCATCGAAGCCAGCTTTTCCTCCCACACCGCGGGCGTGGACTCTTCGCTCAATTCAGCCACCAGAACCGCGTATTCGAACCCGGTCTCGGCGAATTGCTCGGTGAGCGCGCGCCGCCGTTCCAGCGCCGCCTGCGAATCGAGCTGGGTCTGTTGCAGGTGCTCGCGCGCGGTTTCCACCGCCATGTCCGCAGCGCGCTGCTGTTGCAGCGCTTCGGAAAGTCTGGCTTCGGCGGCGGCGCAGCGTTCGCGCGCAGCACGCAAAGCGTCCCGGGCCGCCTGCGTTGCGGCACGCGCGGCTTCCAGCTCGTCACGATGCGTGGCGATCGGTTGATCGAGTTCGGCGGCCCGCTGCTGCTGCTCGTGATGCTGTTCGGCCAGGGATTCACGGCGGCCGGTGAGTTCCTCGAGCGCCTGCTCCAGCGCCGCCAACGAACTGCGCGTGGACGCCAGCTGGACCTGCGTCTGATTGCGGCTTTGCTGGACACGTGCCATTTCACCGCGTGCCTGATTCAGTGCGTCTCGTGCCTGAGCCTGCGCCTGCTGCAGTTCCACACGTTCGCCACGCAGACGCTCGGCCACCGCCTCCAACTGCGAGAGATTGGATCGTGCCTCGGCCAGTTCGTGCGCGCGCTCTTCGCGAGCCTGGGTCTGCGCCTCGATCTCCGTCTGCAACTGGCGGGAACGCGTCTGAATCTGCTCCAGTCGCACCGCCTGTGCCTGGCGATAGGCCATGCGCTGCGCCTGGCGTTGACGGGATTGGTCGAAGCGACCCGCCAGTTCGCGGCGCTCGGCTTCCATCGCCTGCATGCGCTGGCGTGCAGCGTCCAGCTGCTGCTCGCGCTCACGCACCAGTGCGGCGACTTCTTCGACCTGCTGGCGCAATTGCTTGAGCAGGCGGCCGCGCGCGATCACGCCGCCCTTGTCCTGCTCCGCGCGCGGGAAACGAACCCAGCCGTGGCCGCGCCAGACGCCGTCGGTGTCGATCACCGATTCGCCGGCCGGCAGCGACGGCAGCAGTTGCGCAGCGGCCGCGGCCGAGTCCGCACAATGGATGGTCTGCAGCCAGGCCAGCGCGCCGGCCGGTCCGCGCACGCGGGCGGCCAGCCGGCCCGGCGCGACCGCGCCGTCGGATTCGGAAGCGGCCACCAGCGCCGCACCGGTTTTCGGTCCCAACCGGGTTTGTTCGAGCGTGCTCGTCTGCGGCGCGATCGGCGCCTGCAGCAGATCGCCGAGCACGTATTCCACGGCCGACTCCCAGCCCGCCTCGACCTGAATCACGCTGGCCAGACGCGGCGCTTCCTGCAATTCCAAACCTTTGAGCCATTCGCCCAGAGCTTGGTCGTCCTGGCGCAGGGCGGCGTTCTGCAGGGTTTCCAGCGAAGCCATGCGTCCGCGCGAGGATTGCAGCGTCTGCCGGGATTCGTGCAGCGCCGAGTCCAGGGCCGAACGCTCCTCGCGCAGCTGGGTCAGGGATTCATCGAGGATTTGCAAACGTGCCTGACCGTTTTCGATCTCCACCTGCAGCCGGGCCAGTTCCTCGTCGACATCGAACAGGCTGGACTGCAGGGGCGACAGATCCAGCGCGGCATGCTCCTTCTGCACGCGCTGCAGGCGCTCGTCGGCCTGCGACAAACCACGCTCCAATTCACGCGCACGCACGCGCTCGCCCTCGGTCTGCACCAGCGGCGCCTCGGCGCGCTGCGTGAATTCCTCCCAGCGCGTCTGCACCGTGGCCTGCACCTCCTCGGCCTCGATCAGCGCCGACTGGGCGGCGGCTTCCCGCGCCACCGACTGCTCGGCCTGCTCGGCCTGCGCCTGCTCGGCGCGACGCAGCGACTCCAGCCGCGCGGCTTCCTGCGCATTGCGCTGTTCCAGATCGCGCAGTTGCAGCGCGAGCTGGTCGATTTCGCGTTGCTTCAGGGTCTTGAGTTCGTGGGCGTGCTGCAGATTCTGTTCGAGCCGCGCCAGTTCGGCCTCGACCTCGTAAACCCGACTCTGCTCGGCAGTCAGGCTGGCATTGGCCTCTCGATGCGTGGTTTCCGCAAGACCGCGCGCTTCGACCCGGGACTGCGCTGCGGCGCGCGCCGCTTCGAGCGCGTTCTGGCACTGGCTGATTGCGGCTTCCTGAGTGGCGCAGGCGCGCTCCTGTTCACGCACCCGCAGGGCCAGCAGCTCCGCTTTGAGGAGACGTTCCTGCTCCTTGAATTCCTTGAATTTCTCGGCATTGGCCGCCTGCCGGCGCAGCGTATCCAGCCGCGTCTGCAGTTCGCCACGCAAGTCATTGAGTCGCGACAGGTTTTCGCGCGTCCCGCGAATCCTGGATTCGGTTTCGCGGCGGCGCTCCTTGTATTTGGAAATACCGGCGGCCTCTTCCAGCCACACCCGAAGTTCCTCCGGTTTGGCTTCGATCATGCGCGAAACCATGCCCTGCTCGATGATCGCATAACCAGTGCGATTGCCCAGGCCGGTGCCGAGAAACAGATCCAGCACATCGCGCTTCAGGCACTTGGAACCGTTGAGGTAGTACTGGGAGCCGCCGTCGCGCGTCAGCTCGCGCTTCACCGCGATCTCGTTGTAGGCCGCGTAGGGCCCCTGCACCGTTGCATCGGCGTTGTCGAACATCAATTCGACCGAGGCCCGGCCGACCGGCTTGCGGGTCCGCGATCCGTTGAAGATCACATCGTCCATCGACTCCGAACGCAGCTGCTTCATGCTCGATTCGCCGAGCACCCAGCGCACCGCGTCGATCACATTCGATTTGCCGCAGCCGTTGGGGCCGACGATCGACGTCAGATTGGACGGCAGCGGCAATACGCTGGGGTCCACAAAGGACTTGAAACCGGCCAGTTTGATTTGCGAAAGGCGCATTCGTTCTTGAAAGGCGGCCCGCCCCCAGGCGCGCCGCGTGCAGAGTTTCGGAGCTGGAAAGCCCGCAAGTGTAGTGGATCGGTGACGCTTGTATGAATGCGTATTTGCCTCGATCAACCCGTACAATGCGCAGCCTTCCGCCACGAGGCCCGTTTGACCGTGACAAGCTCGCCCAGCAAGACCCTCGAGACCTTTCCCAATCCCAGTCCGCAGCGCGATTTCACGATCCGCATGCGGATACCGGAATTCACCTGCCTGTGTCCCAAGACCGGACAACCGGATTTCGGCACGATCTATCTGGAATACGTCGCCGACGCCCTGTGCGTCGAACTCAAGGCACTCAAGCTCTACATCTGGAGCTTCCGCAACGAGGGCAAGTTTCACGAAGCCGTGACCAACGAAATTCTCGACGATCTGGTTTCCGCACTGGCGCCGCGCTGGATGCGGGTAACGGCCGTCTTCAATGTGCGCGGCGGGGTCTATACCCATGTGGTGGCCGAACAGCGGCAGGATGGCTGGCACGGCGCGATTCTGCCGGCCGCCTGGCATGTGGACCCGACCGGCGCCGGCGAAACGCCCTGAGGCCGTTAGGCGGCGCCTCATGCTCAGGTCCTTCCGGAAACACAGGCAAACGCGTAACAGCCGATGGACACAGGGGCTGAGCTTGCTCCTTTGCGGGCTGGGCCTGCTCGGCACAGCCTCTGCGGCGCCCACCGCAAACCCGCTCGCGGCTCAGGTCGTCTCGCCCGATTTGCAGCTGCGCCGTCTCGCCGCGGACGTCTGGATGCACACCTCCTGGGCCGACTATGACGGCCAGCGCGTACCCTCGAACGGCCTGCTGGTGCTGCGCCCCGAAGGCCTGCTGCTGATCGACACGACCTGGGATGCCGGCAGCACCGCCGAACTGCTGGTATGGGCGCAGCAGCAATTCGGCCGATCTGTCGACCTGGCGGTCTCGACCCACTCGCATACCGACCGCGTCGGTGGCCTGGCGGCGCTGGATGCCGCTGGCATCCCGGCCTACGCCTCGCCCCGCACGCTGGAACACCTTGCCCAAAGGCCGGCGTTTCGTGGCCTACGGGCATTGCCCGATTCGAAGCGTCTTTTGAAGAACCAGCCTGTGCGGTTCTCCGGCGTCGAGATGATCTATCCCGGCGTCGGCCACAGCGACGACAATCTCGCGATCTGGATCGAGGATCACGGGATTCTGTTCGGGGGTTGCGCCGTCAAATCCGCCAGCGCCACGACACTCGGCAACATCGCGGACGCCGACCTAAGCGCCTGGCCTCACGCGATTCGCGCATTTCAGGCGCGCTATGGCTCGGCGCAGATCGTGGTGCCCGGCCACGGCGAACCCGGTAGCACCGAATTGCTGAAGCGCACGCTCGAACTGCTGAGCGGGAGCCCTTAGCGCCGGTTTCGCAGTTTCGCAGCAGATTCGTACAAGACAAATGTCGCCTGCAGCACGCAGAATCCCTTCATCGACTCAATGCCGGAGATAGCCGTGCGCTCGCTGGAACAATTTCTGACCGATTACTCGAAAAGCCACCGAAATCCGACGAATCGCCTGATTCACTACATCTGCGTACCGGTAATTTTTTTCGCGACACTCGGGCTGTTCTGGCTGGTTCCGATCGGCCGATGGCTGGGTCTGGACGGTGCTGCTGCAGACGGCGTGAATCTCGCCACGCTGGCGGCCGTGCTGGCGCTCGTTTTCTACGCCCGCCTGTCCGCCGCCAGCTTCGTCTCGATGCTGGCCTGGAGCGCCGTGAGTTTCGCGCTGATCCTGGCGATCGAATCGACCGGCGGTTCCGTGCTCGTAATCTGTGCCAGTCTTTGGGTTGCAGCCTGGGCGCTGCAGTTCTATGGGCACAAGGTCGAGGGCGCAAAGCCCTCGTTCGCAGACGATCTGGTGTTCCTGCTGATCGGCCCACTGTTCGTCCAGCACGAACTCATCGGCTCGCCAGGCAAGGGCAAGTCCCATGCCTGAGTCGTCGAGTAAGCCTCAAGAGGCCCGCCGTTCGGACTTCGTGCTATAACGTGAATCACGCGTAGCGTGATGCGGTGGGTGAGGCGAACGACCCTGCCGCAAGCGTTCATTCCGCAGGGTGCCCTCGCGGCATGGCCGTTAGAAGCGCCTGAACCGACACGGAGACAGGCATGCGGCAGGCGCCGCCGGATCGACAGCCGGAGCAGCTCCCCGATCAATTGTTCATCTGGGACGGGCTGCTGCTGCTGATCGCCGCGAAGCTGCACAATCGCCCGCACCGCCACCTCGCGCTGTCCCTGCTGATTTCCGATTCAAAGTTCGACCTGCGGCTTCAAGGCCGGACCGAATGCTGTCAGCTTGCACTGGTCGGCCCGGATGTCGTGCAAAGCCTGAACGCAGAGACACCCGTGACGATCGTGCATGTCGATCCGGACCACGGACTGAGTCGATTGCTGTTTACGGCGCTGAACAATGCGGACGTCCTGATTCCGCAGCCCACCCCGTCGAGCACCCTACAGAAAGCACTGTCTCCGTCGCGATTGCGGAACCTTGATTGCGGCTCGATCCGTAACATTTTGTGCGACGCGCTGACGGCCTCGTTCGACCTCCACCCGCTCGAATCCGCACCGGACTCACGCATCGCTCAACTGTGCCGCCGCCTGCGTAGCCAAGCGCCAGAAGTTCCCACAGTCGCCGCGATTGCGGCGGAAATGCAACTGTCGGAATCGCGGCTCGCGCATCTGTTTCGGCAGCAGATGGGCGTCGCGCTGAAACGCTTCCTGATGCACCTGCGTCTTCAACATGCGATGCGTGCCTGGGGGCCAGGTTGCAGCTTCAGCGAGATCGCAGTGGATGCCGGCTTCTACGATCAGGCCCACCTGATACGCACGGCGCGCGGCATGCTCGACTTCCTGCCGTCCTTGCTTGCAGACCCAAGTCGCATTGAGTTGAATCGCTGCGAGACTGCCGAAACCCGCCCACTCAGCCCAGCAGCATCAAGGCTTCGAGATCGCACAATCTAACGCAGCCGTTGCTGAGTCCGCCGCGCAGCACGCTGACGTGACCGCCGGGTTCACCCAGACCATCGACCACCAATGATGCGCCCTCGAAATCCTCGTTGCGGGTGTTTTCGTTGACCGTCACCAAGGTCCTGATCCCCGCAGCCACCGCGGCGGCCATGCCCATCGCCGAATCCTCCACCGCCACACAAGCCGCAGCATTGGTCCCGAGACGCTGTAGTGCCAACAAGTAGAGGTCCGGCTCGGGTTTCTTGTTCGGCGCGTCTTCGCCGCAGATCACCACGTCGATCTCGGATTCGAGTTCCGGGCCGATCGTATGCCGCAGCAGCGGCAACAGGCTCGCGCGGCTGGCATTGGTGACGATGGCCACACGCACGCCGCGCGCACGCGCCTCGTGTATCAGGCGGGCCACTCCCGGACGCAGGGGCACCGAACCATCACGCACCAGATTCGAGAACTGTTCCGACTTGAGGTGATGGACTTCGTCGACCCAAGCACGCGCGTCAGCCTTGACGCGCGCGGCGTGGCTGCCCAGATCGGGCCGATAACGCTTGAGGTAGTGCTGCAGGCGTTCACGCCCACCCGGTTGCTGCAAGAGCTTGCGATACAGCTTGGGACTCCAGTACCAGCCAAGTCCCATTTTCCGGAAGGCGGAATTGTAGGCCGGCCGATGTCCGAGTCGCTCGGTATCCGCCAGCGTGCCATCCATATCGAAGAGTATCGCCTGCAACGGGGACGGCTCCGTGCGGGCACTTCCTTGTCCAGGATCGGGGTCCACGAGGACAGCTTGTTCGGTCATCAATCAGGTACGTCGTCAGCATAGCAGTTCGCTTCTTGGATCGCGTGACTCGGCGCACACAAGCCCGGCCCGTCAAGACCCTCGCCTGCCTATGCTCACGAAGCGGATTGAACGACAAACTTGAGCATTCCCGCACCCCATGCCGATACTTCGCACATGCTCCCACCAAGCACCTTCGCCTCAGCTGCCAGCGCCTATCGCGGCCGATTTGCGCCGACGCCGTCAGCGCCGCTTCACCTAGGATCATTGATCGCCGCGCTCGCGAGCTACCTGGAAGCGCGGCGGCATCGCGGGCTCTGGCTACTCCGAATCGACGACCTCGACTCGCCGCGTTGCCCCCCCGGCACCGACTCGCTGATCTGCGCACAACTCGAAGCGCATGGCCTTTATTGGGATGGACTGCCGCGGCGCCAATCGCAGCATCTCCACGAGTACGGCGAAGCGCTGGAGTCGCTGATCGACAGCGGCCATATCTATGCCTGCGCCTGCACACGTGCGGTGCTTGCACAAACCTCAGCCCAGGGACCCGACGGCCCCGTCTACAGTGGCACATGCCGCGAATCCGGATTGGACCGGCACGGCAATGCGCTGCGATTCCGGATCGGAACCGGCACCGTCGCATTGGCCGACGGCTGGCAGGGCGAGGTCGTGCGCAGCCAGGACAAAGACATCGGCGACTTCGTGGTGCGCCGCGCCGACGGCATCTTCGGCTATCAACTGGCCTGCGCCGTCGACGAATTCCAGCAAGGCATTACCGAGGTGGTCCGGGGCGCCGATCTGCTTGCGTCCAGCCTGCGGCAGATTCTGCTGCTGGGTGCGCTGGCTTGGCCCCAGCCTGACTATCGCCACCTTCCTGTGCTGGCCGACGCCGAGGGGCGCAAGCTGTCCAAGCAGAATCACGCCCCCCCGATTGAACAGCGCAACGCCGCCCGGAACCTGAGCCACGCGCTCGAATTTCTGGGCCAGACGCCCCCGCCCGACTTGGCGGCGGCCCCGGTACGGGAAGTGATGGACTGGGCACAGGCGCACTGGACCCCGGAGAGCGTTCCGGGCATCCGCGAAATTTCCGCCGCGCGACTCGTATAATGCACTGCAACATAACTTGAGCCGGCTGCAAACATGAGCGATGTCCGCATCATCAAGAAGTATCCGAACCGTCGCCTGTACGACACGGAGATCAGTCGCTACATCACGCTTGAAGAAGTCCGACAGCTGGTCCTGGAGGACATCGACTTCGAAGTCATCGACAAACGCAGCAAGGACGACATCACGCGCAGCATCCTTCTGCAGGTCATCGCCGAACAGGAGGAAGGTGGCGACCCGATCTTTCAGACGGAGATGCTGCGGCACGTCATCCGCTTCTACGGCGATCCGATGCAGTCGAGCATCAGCCGATATCTCGAACTGTCCATGCAATTGTTCCTGGACCAGCAACACACCTTTGCCGAGCAGTTGCGGCAAATGTTGGGCAAGGCAGAACAGCCGCTACAGTCTCTGCGCGAAATGGCCGAGGAACACGTTCCGATATGGCGTTCGGTCAGGCGCGAGTTTCTTCGCAACCTCTCTCGCGCCAAAGCGGTTCGCAGTCAGCGCGGTCGGACCGATGAGGAATAAGGATCCCTGCTCCGAGCAGGCAAAATGGCACGAAGCTGGCCTTACAAATCAGGCAGCATGAGCACAAATTTCCGATATCTGACGCCAATTCATGAACGGTCCGTCATATTTTCCACTCTCAACCGTAACTCATTGAACTCGTTGGGAACTTTTTGAACATCAGATGTTGACACTCTAGCCATCAATCTCTATACTGCAACGCATCAACAGTAAGAAAGTGACGCGACACCCCGCAGTTATCACTTTTGGACTGTGACCAGTCTCCTCCAGAAAGGCCTCGCGCCTTTCTCGCACCTTGGCCCTCTCTATAGAGGGCTTTTTTTTGTGTGAAATTCTTGAGCTCACCGACTTCAGCCCAATCAACAGGATCCAATCGACGCATTTGAGGCATTTGACGGGAAAATTGACCGGCTCCGTACGCAAGGCGCGAGTGTCCCTCGATTTATGAACAGTGCGTCATTGGTATTTCACCGCGCGAGCCCGCTACGGGAACCGCTACGAAATCCATGGCCCATGAATTGACAAGCTGCCGGGTCATCTTTATAGTGCACTGCAACAAGAGTCAGGCAATAAAAAACCCGGCAGAGCCGGGTCGAATTATTAGTTTTCTGGTTCTTTGAAGATTAACAAGTCTCCTCCAGAAAGGCTTCGCGCCTTTCTCGCACCTTGGCCTCCACCATGTGGGGGCTTTTTTTGCACATACGGTTAATAGACTGATTGTGCACCTAAATGTGCCAGCAGGCAAGTCCTGCCGGCACCAAATTAAGGCGTTTCAGTCTTTATTCGACAGGCACTTCCAATGCTTTCATCGACAGGCGAATACGGCCCTGCTTGTCGACTTCGAGTACCTTGACGCGGACGATGTCGCCTTCCTTGAGCACATCCTCGACCTTTTCGACACGCTTGTCGGAAATCTGTGAGATGTGCACCAGACCGTCTTTGCCGGGGATGATCGTCACGAAGGCGCCGAACTCCATCAGACGTGCCACCCGGCCTTCGTAAACGTCACCGGCCTGGACCTCACGCGTCAGGGCGGTAATTCTCGCGATGGCCGCCTCGGTCGCGGTCTTGTCAACGGCAGCGATCTTGATCGTGCCATCGTCCGCGATGTCGATCGTGGTCCCGGTTTCCTTGGTGATCGACTGAATGGTGGCGCCACCCTTGCCGATGACTTCGCGAATCTTGTCCGGATTGATCTTGATCGTGGTGATACGCGGCGCCCATTCGGACATGTCCTCGCGCGGCGTGTTGATGACCTTGGCCATCTCGGCGAGGATGTGCAGACGTGCCGTCTTGGCCTGCGCCAGCGCCTGCTTCATGATTTCGCCGGTGATGCCGTTGATCTTGATGTCCATCTGCAGCGCGGTGATGCCGTCGTCCGAGCCGGCGACCTTGAAGTCCATATCGCCGAGGTGATCCTCGTCGCCGAGGATGTCGGTCAGCACGGCAAAGCGATCGCCTTCCTTGATCAGGCCCATCGCGACGCCGGCGACCGGCGTCTTGATCGGAACACCCGCGTCCATCAGCGCCAGACAGGAACCGCACACCGAGGCCATCGATGAGGAGCCATTGGATTCGGTGACTTCCGAAACCAGACGCACCACGTAGGGGAATTCCTTTTCGAGGTCCGGCATGATCGCCGCCAGGCCACGCTTGGCCAGACGGCCGTGACCGATCTCGCGACGCTTCGGCGAACCGACGCGTCCGGTCTCACCGACGCAGTACGGCGGGAAGTTGTAGTGCAGCATGAACGGCTCGCGCCATTCACCTTCGATGGCGTCAATCAGCTGTGCATCCTTGCCGGTGCCCAGCGTGGTGACCACCAGCGCCTGGGTCTCGCCGCGGGTGAACAGGGCGGAACCATGCGTGCGCGGCAACACGCCGACTTCCATCTGCAGATCCCGCACGGTGGCGTTGTCGCGACCATCGATACGCGGACTGCCATCGAGGATGCGGTTGCGCACGACCTTGGCTTCGATGTCGTGGAACGCATTGCCAAGCTGGCGTTCCGTCCATTTGGCGGATTCGCCGGTGCCCAGCGCCGCGACGATTTCGGCGCGAACGACGCCCAGAGCATCACGGCGCTCCTGCTTGTCGGTCACGGAGTAGGCATCGGCAATCTTCGCCTCGTACGCAGCGAGGTCTGCCTCGATCGCGGAAGCGGTAGCGTCCGCTTCCCAGACCCATGCGGGCTTGCCGGCTTCGGCGGCCAGTTCATCGATCGCGTTGATCACGACCTGCATCTGCTCGTGGCCGAACAGCACGGCTCCAAGCATGACTTCTTCGGACAGGCGGCTGGCTTCGGACTCGACCATCAGCACCGCTTCCTTGGTGCCGGCGACTACAAGATCCAGCTGCGACTCGGTGTCGAGCACGGTGGCCGACGGGTTGAGCACATACTCACCGTTGACGTAGCCGACACGCGTGGCGCCGATCGGGCCCTGGAACGGCACGCCGGACAGACGCAGCGCAGCCGAAGCACCGATCATCGCCGGAATGTCCGCATCGACTTCGGGATTCAGCGACATCACGGTGGCGATCACCTGGACTTCGTTACGGAAGCCCTTCGGGAACAGCGGACGAATCGGGCGATCGATCAGCCGCGAGGTCAGCGTTTCCTTTTCGGTGGGACGGCCTTCCCGCTTGAAGAAGCCGCCCGGGATACGACCGCCGGCATAGGCGCGCTCCTGGTAGTCGACCGTCAGCGGGAAAAAGTCCTGATCCGGCTTGGCCGTCTTTCTGGCCACTGCCGTGACCAGCACGACCGTCTCGTCCATGCTGACGATGACGGCACCGCCGGCCTGACGTGCAACTGCGCCGGTTTCTAACTTGACAGTATGGCTGCCAAACGGAAACGTCTTGACCGTAGGCGTTAGGTTTAGCGCCATGGTGATCTCCTCAATGTGGTGAATAGCGGGTGGACTGCGCTTAGCGGCGCAGGCCGAGCTCGGCGATCAGCGACTTGTAGCGATCGGCATCTTCACTCTTCAGATAATCCAGCAGCTTGCGGCGCTGGTTCACCATCTTGAGCAGACCACGGCGGGAATGATGATCTTTCTTGTTCGCCTCAAAATGCGGGGCGAGCGTCTTAATGCGCTCGGACAGCAACGCAACCTGTACTTCCGGCGATCCGGTATCGCCCTGCGCACGCTGGAATTTCTCCAGAACGGTGCGCTTCTGTTCAACGGTCAAGGCCATTTAATCAAAGCTCCAAACTTGTCAAGTCTCTTTTAAGGCGCGGAATTGTAGCGGTGCGCCGGGGTACAAACAAGCAAAACCGCAATAAAGTTCAGGACATCCAGCGCCGTGGGGCCACCAGACCGTCCGCATCAATCACCGCGATGCCGAGTAGACGCGCGTCCGGTCCAAACACAGCGACGGCGCCCTCTTTTGGTGCGTCGGCAACGCGAACCGCCTGTCCTCGCGACAGGTAAAATGCGCGGTCGGCGTCAACACTGAGTTGCGGCCAGCCAGCGAACGCTGCGGACGGGGACACCAGCAGACGGTCCAGCGCTTCGCGCCCCTCCGACGCAGCCTGTTCCAGTTGCGCGATGCCGACCATGCCCTCACCCGAGAACGGCGCCACCTCGGTGCGACGCAGCATCGTGACATGTGCCAAGGTTCCGGCAGCGCGCGCCAGATCTTCCACCAGCACCCGAATATAGGTGCCCTTCGAGCAATGCACGTCCAGCTCGAATTCGGACTCGGAAGCCGAAAGCAGCTGCATGGAATGAATCGTGACCGTTCTCGGCTGACGTTCCACGGCTTCGCCCTTTCGCGCCAGCTCGTAAAGCCGCCGCCCCTGATGCTTGATCGCGGAATACATCGGCGGAATCTGTTCGATCTCGCCGAGCATCGCCGCGATCGCGGGGCGCAGAGCCTCCGCGCCTGCAATATGATCCGTCCGCTCGACGATCTCGCCGTCCGAATCCGCAGTATCGGTTCGGCTGCCCATGCGGGCGCGCACGCGATAACGCTTGTCCGACTCCAGCAGATAGGTCGTCAGCTTGGTCGCATGACCAAAGCAGATCGGTAACAGACCGGTCGCCAGTGGATCAAGACTGCCAGTATGTCCGGCCTTGGCGGCACCATACATTCGCTTGATCTGCTGCAGGGCACCGTTGGAGGTCATCCCGGTCGGCTTGTCGAGCAGTAGGATGCCATGCACGTCTCGCGCACCCGGCTTGCGTCTCGCCATTGCAGCCCGCGCTCAGTCCTTATGGTGACTTTCGTCATCGGCGACCGCGTCGCGGATCAGGCGATTGATCCTGTCGGCGGTATCGGGCACTTCATCACTGAAGAAGTACAGCTCCGGCGCGTGGCGCATGCGCAACCTGCGACCCAGCTCGCCGCGCATGCGCGGCGCCATTTCCTTGAGCAAGACCAGCGCCTCGCTGACATCCATGCCCATCCGGCTGACAAACACGCGGGCGCTGCTCAAATCGGCCGTCAGCTCGACGTTGGTGAAGGTCACCAGGCTCAGCCGCGCATCCGAATAGCCTTCGGAGATCAGCTGCGTCAGCTCTCTTTGAATCTGAACCTTGACGCGCTGGCTGCGCGAATATTCCTTGGGCATGATGAATCGGTGGCCGCCTCTAGGCGCGGCCGCCCGCGGCCTGCGCGCTGACGGTACGCTTGACCTCGATGCGATCGAAGCACTCGATCTGGTCGCCCACTTTGACGTCGTTGTAGTTCTGCACCGCAATACCGCATTCGGTGCCCGCCTCGACCTTGCTGACATCGTCCTTGTGGCGGCGCAGCGATTCGAGTTCGCCTTCGTAGATGACGACGCTGTCGCGCAGCACGCGGATCGGCAAGCCACGACGGACTTCGCCCTCGATCGTGAGACAGCCCGCCACGGCACCGAACTTGGACGAACGGAAAACATCGCGCACCTGGGCAATACCGACGATCTGCTCGCGCGTTTCGGTGCCAAGCAAACCGGCGATCGCGTCGGACACGTCATCCAGCACGTCATAGATGATCGAGTAGTAGCGCACATCGACGCCGGTTTCCTGGATGCGGCGGCGCGCCACGCTGTCGGCACGCGTGTTGAAGCCGATGATGATCGCCTGGGAAGCCAGAGCCAGATCGACGTCGGATTCGGAAATGCCGCCGACCGCGGCAGAGACGATATTGACCTTGACCTCCGCGCTCGGAATCTTGAGCAGCGAATCCTGCAGCGCCCCGGACGAGCCCTGCACGTCCGCCTTGATCATCAGGTTGAGCGACTTGCGAGCGCCCTCGCCCATCTGCGCGAAGACCTGCTCCATGCGCACAGCCTGGGTCTGCGCCAGCTTCTGCTCGCGCAACTTCACCTCACGCAGCTCGGCCAGTTCCCTGGCCTTGCGTTCGTTGGCCACGGCGACGACGTCATCACCGGCATCCGGCGCACCGGACAGACCCAGGATCTGTACAGGAATCGACGGACCTGCGGTTTTCACCGGCTTGCCCGCTTCATCGAACATCGCGCGGACTCGGCCGAAATGCGGGCCGGACAAGACGACGTCACCTTGATTCAGGGTGCCCGAGCGAACCAGGACCGTTGCGACCGGGCCCCGTCCCTTCTCGACACTCGATTCGATGATCTGACCGCGTGCCGGCGCGTCTACCGGCGCCGTCAGCTCCAGCAGCTCGGACTGCACCAGGATAGCGTCGAGCAAATCGTCGATGCCGGCTCCGGTGTGAGCAGATACACCCACGCACTGGACGTCACCGCCCCAGTCCTCGACGAACACCTCTTCCTTGGACAGCGCCGATTTGACGCTATCCAGATCGGCGTCCGGCTTGTCGACCTTGGTGATCGCCACGATCATCGGCACGCCGGCCGCTTTCGAGTGCTGAACCGCCTCGCGCGTCTGCGGCATGACGCCGTCATCGGCGGCGACCACCAGGATCACCACATCGGTCACCTGCGCACCGCGGGCGCGCATGCGCGTGAATGCGGCATGGCCCGGAGTATCCAGGAACGTCACCACACCCTTGTCGGTGCGGACGTGGTACGCGCCGATATGCTGGGTGATACCACCGGCCTCGCCCGCGGCGACGCGCGTGTGTCGAATGTAATCAAGCAAGGATGTCTTGCCGTGATCGACGTGACCCATGACCGTCACAATCGGCGGACGCGTCACCAAGGGGGCATCGCTGACCTCGCCTTCGACCGCCTGCAGCAGACTGTCCTCGGTCGCAGTCGCACTGACCGGCTTGGGTTTATGCCCGATTTCCTCAACCACCAGAACTGCGGTGTCCTGATCCAGCGTCTGATTGATGGTCGCCATCACGCCCATCTTCATCAGCGCCTTGATCAGCTCACCGGTCTTGACGGCCATACGATTGGCGAGATCACCCACCGTAATTGCTTCCGGCACTTCCACTTCGCGCACAACCGGCGCGGTAGGCCGTTCGAAGCCATGCTGCGTCTCGAAGCGAACCCGACCGCCGCCGCTCTGCTTGCGCTTGCGGTCACGCTTGCCGGACTTGTCCTTGGCAACGTGCAGTTCCTTGCGACCCGCCGCCGACCTCGGCGCCTCGCGCTCCGGCGGCTTGCGCAACGGTTCCTGGCGTCGCATTTCCTCGGCACGACGCAGATTTTCCTCGGCGCGGCGACGTGCCGCCTCCGCTTCAAGGCGCGCTGCATCCACAACCGGCGGCGCTGCCTTGGATTTGGCCACTTCCTCAGCCTTGGCGGCCGCTTCACGGGCAGCGATTTCGGCCGCTTCGGCCTCACGACGGCGACGAGCATCTTCCTCGGCGACGGCCGCTTCGGCGTCCAGTTCAGCCTTGCGTCGCGCTTCTTCGGCTTCGGCGCTGACGGCCTGCGACTGTGCTTCGGCCTGTTTCTTGGCTTCCAGCTCGGCCGCTTCACGCGCCGCGGCTGCGGCGATCGCCGCGCGCTCCTCCTGCTGACGCGCCTCTTCGGCAGCGACCTGGGCCGGATCGGGCTCATCATTCTTGACGTAGGTGCGCCGCTTGCGAACTTCGATCGACACCGTCTTGGACGCACCGCGCCCACCGCCAAGCTTGAGCTCCGAGGTGGTCTTGCGCTTCAGAGTGACGCGCTTGGGATCACCGCCACTCGGAGCGGTCGCGGTCACCGGGCTGGCGCCGCGCTTGTCATGAAGGTGCGTCAGCAATGCGCGCTTATCGTCTTCCGACAGCGGGGCATCGATGCTGTCCACGGCGACTCCGGCCTCTTGCAACTGTGTCAGAAGCAGGTCCACCGGGATTTTCACCTCGGTAGCAAAGTCTCGTACGGTGACTGTGGACATCTTTACTCCAGTTCAATCGGCAGTGGTTCGACGGTGCGGCGAGCGATGACCCTCTTCAAAAAGGGCTCAAGCCTGCTCTTCGAACCAGTGCGCGCGTGCGGCCATGATCAGCTCGCCGGCGCGTGCCTCGTCAATTTCGATGATTTCCATCAACTCGTCGACACCCAGTTCCGCGAGATCATCCCGCGTCTTGATGCCGTGCTCGGTCAGCTTCTGTGCCATCTCGTCATCGACACCTTCGACCGACTGTAATGCGTCCTCGGCCTGCCCTTCACCCACATGCTCGGCGCTTGCAATTGCGCGCGTCAGCAGCGCGTCGCGGGCGCGGGAGCGCAGTTCGGCGACGATTTCCTCGTCGAACTCCTCGATCTCGAGCAGCTCCTGTTCCGGCACATACGCGACCTCTTCCAGGGTCGTGAATCCCTCTTGTACCAGAATGACAGCGATTTCCTCGTCCACGCCCAGCTGCTCGATGAAGGCCCGGCTAACGGCCTCATTCTCCTTCTCGGTCATGGCCGCCGCATCTTCGGCGGTCATCACGTTGAGCACCCAGCCGGTCAACTCGGACGCCAGGCGCACGTTCTGACCGCCGCGGCCGATCGCCTGCGCCAGCTTCTCGTCAGCCACCGCGATGGCCATGCTGTGCGCTTCTTCATCGACAACGATCGACTCGACCTCGGCCGGCGCCATCGCATTGACGACGAACTGTGCGGTGTTGTCATCCCAGGGAACGATATCGATACGCTCGCCAGCGAGTTCGTTGGACACGCTCTGCACGCGCGAACCGCGCATGCCGACGCAGGCGCCGACGGGGTCGATACGCTTGTCCTTGGCCTGGACCGCGACCTTGGCCCGCAGACCGGGGTCGCGGGCGGCGCCCTTGACCTCGATCAGGCCCTGCGCGATTTCGGGCACTTCCAGCTTGAACAGTTCGATCAGGTACTCCGGCGAGGTACGCGACAGGAACAGCTGCGGGCCGCGCGTCTGCGGGCTCACCTCATAGAGGAAGCCGCGAATGCGGTCGCCCACACGCACCGGCTCTCGCGGAATGACCTGATCACGCGCGATGATCGCCTCGGTGTTGCCGCCCAGATCGACAATGATGCTGCCGCGCTCCAAACGCTTGACCATGCCGGTCAATAGCTCACCGACACGGTCGCTGTAGGCTTCAACGATCTGTGAGCGTTCAGCCTCACGCACCTTCTGCACGATGACCTGCTTCGCAGCCTGGGCGGAAATACGACCGAACTCGACATTCGGCAGCAGCTCTTCGATGTATTCGCCCACCGCGACGCCGGGCTGCTTCTGCTCGGCGCGCATATAGAGAATCTGGCGGTCCGGGGATTCGAATTCCGGATCCTCGTCATCGACCACGAGCCAGCGGCGCATCGTCACGTATTCGCCGGTCGAGCGATCGATCGTGACGCGCACATCGATGTTTTCGCCGTAGCGCTTTTTTGTCGCGGACGCGAGCGCGGCTTCGATTGCCTCGAAGATGATGTCCTTTTCGACGCCTTTCTCGTTCGAGACGACGTCCGCGACCAATAATACGTTTTTGCTCATGACGCTAACTACTCCACGTCAAAACTGGGGCACAAGGCGTGCCCGCTCGATATCCGTGAGTTCCAGCTCGATCACGCCACCCGGCGTCTCCAGCAGCACCAGGCTGCCGTTGATCCCCCGCAGTACACCATCGAACCTCTTGCGGCCGTCACGCGGGTAAAACAAGCTGATCTTGACCTCCTCGCCCGCGAAACGCTCGAAGTGCTGCGGCTTCGCCAACGGCCGATCGAGGCCGGGCGACGACACTTCCAGCTGATACGCCTGGGGGATCGGGTCTTCAACATCAAGCGCGCCGGCCACTTCTCTGCTGACCCGCTCGCAGTCGCCCAGATCGATTCCATCGGGCGAATCAATATAAAGACGAAGAACGGAATTGTGACCCTGACCGGTCAATTCAAGCATTAACAGTTCGTAGCCGAGACTCTCGATCACCGGCTCCAGCATTGCCGTCAGTTTTTCCGTCAGTCCTGTCATTCGCGCCTAAGAAAAAAAAAGCCCCGATAAAGCGGGGCCGTTTACTGCTCCGATTGGTAGCGGGGGCAGGATTCGAACCTGCGACCTTCGGGTTATGAGCCCGACGAGCTGCCAGACTGCTCCACCCCGCACCAGAGTCGGCGCGCATCCTACGCATTCAGGCCATGAGTTTCAAGCCAAAACCGCAGAAAACACTCCAAAAACCACAACATCTACAAACCTTCCAACAACCCGCTGACTCGCCCGGAGGCATCCGAGGATGCAGCTGGTGCCGACGGTGAGACTCGAACTCACACGGGTTTCCCCACTACCCCCTCAAGATAGCGTGTCTACCAATTCCACCACGTCGGCGAGCAACGGGGCGCGCATTCTATCAGGCCGCACCGAAAACGGAAGGCCTGTGCGCCGTTTCACGCCGATTTATTTACTCCGGGATGGCTGGCGACGTCTCGTCCGCCGGTGGCGCCTGAACATCGCCTTCGGGCGGCGCCATTTCCGACGGCCCTTCGGGCGGTTCCGGCGCCGTCATCGGCAGTTCGTCGGTCGGCGGCAAGGTCTGCTGCTGCTCGGCGGCCGGGGCGGCCATACGGTCGACAACGCTGTCGGACAGCGCGCGATCATTGACCAGATAAGCCAAGGCCAGACTCACCAGCATGAACACCGTCGCCAGAATCCCGGTCGCTCGCGACAGAAACGTGGACGATCCACGGGAACCGAAGACGGTTCCGGAGGCACCCGCGCCGAATGCGGCGCCGGCATCGGCGCCCTTTCCCTGCTGCAACAGCACGAGCGCAATCACGCCAACAGCGACGAGCACCTGAATGATAACCAGAGCGGTATGCATCGAAAGTTTTGAAACCTCAAGATTTTAGGCCGATTGCGCTGCCGCGCAGATCGCATTGAAATCGGCGGCCTTCAGAGACGCGCCGCCGATGAGACCACCGTCGACGTCCTCGAGGCCGAACAACTCATTGGCGTTGTCCGGCTTCACGCTGCCGCCGTACAGGATACGCACGAGGGCGGCGATTCTAGCATCACGTCCCGCCAGTTGCGCGCGCAGGAAGGCATGAGCGCTCTGAGCCTGCTCGGGACTGGCCGTCTTGCCGGTGCCGATTGCCCAGACCGGCTCGTAGGCGATCACCGCCGTCTCGAATGCGGCAATGCCCACGTGGTCGATCACGGCATTCAGCTGGCGCGCAAGAACAGTCTCTGTCTGCCCGCCCTCACGCTCGTCCAGCGACTCGCCGAGACACAGGACCGGAATCAGTCCGTTGGCCTGCGCCAGCTTGAACTTGGCCGCCACGACTTCGTCGGTCTCACCATAAAGTGCGCGACGTTCCGAGTGGCCAACGATGACATGGCTGCACCCCACGTCCTTGAGCATGCCGCCGAACAGTTCGCCGGTGAACGCGCCGGGCTTGCCCTGATCCGCCAGATTCTGCGCACCCAGCAGCAGACCGCCGTCGCAAAGCGCGCCCACGGATTCCAGATAGCAGGCCGGCGGACAGACCACGACATCAATCCGGTCGTGGCCGGGCATCGCTGCCACCAATCCCTCAAGCAAGGTGGCGTTGCCGGCAAGACTGCCATTCATCTTCCAGTTACCCGCGACCATTGCGCGTCGGCTCATCGTTCTTCTCCTGTTTCTGCTTACTGATTGTTCATGTCTTGGTGGCTCAGGCGGGCGCTGTGGCGCGTACGCTGTCCGCGATCGCCTCGGCGACCCGCCTGGACAGCGCCTCGTCGTCGGATTCGACCATGACACGGATCAGGGGCTCTGTTCCGGACGCACGCAGCAATACGCGCCCACGCACACCCAGTTCCCGTTCGGCGTCCGCCATACTGGCCCGTATCGCCGGCGTGTCCAGCTTGGCGTCGCTACGCTGCGCCAGTTTCACGTTGATCAAGACCTGCGGGAACTGCCGCATTCCGGAGACGATGTCACCCAGGCTGCGCCCATCCAGCAGGGCTGCCGCAAGCACCTGCAAGGCCGACACGATACCGTCGCCGGTTCCCGCCTTGTCCAGGCTCAGGATGTGGCCTGAGGTTTCGCCGCCCAGACGACCACCGGTCGCGAGCAGACGCTCAAACACATAGCGGTCGCCGACCGCGCTTCGTTCGAAATCCAGGCCCATCGCCCGGATCGCCTGTTCCAGCCCGAGATTGCTCATCACCGTACCGACTACCGGCCCGGTCAAGCCACCGCGAGCGAGCTGATGGCGAGCGATCACGTACAGCATCTGGTCTCCATCCACGGCATTGCCTTGAGCATCGACCATCAGGCAGCGATCGCCATCACCGTCCAGCGCGATCCCCAAGTCGGCGGCTTGCTCGACAACGGCGGCCTGCAATGGCTCCAGATGCGTGGAACCGCAGCCGTCATTGATGTTCAGTCCATTCGGGCTGACGCCGATCGCCCGGACCTGGGCGCCCAGTTCGGCAAAGACCGACGGCGCCGCACGATAAGCCGCGCCGTTCGCACAATCCAGCACGATCCTCAGACCGCTCATCGACGGCCCGTCATAGCGAGACTTGCAGTACTCGACATAGCGACCGACCGCGTCGTTGATTCTTGAAGCCTTGCCGACCTTCTCGGGCTCGACGCAACCCGGCTCATCATCCAGCAAGGCTTCGATTTCGGCTTCCTGAGCCTCACTGAGCTTGCCACCATCGGCGCCGAAGAACTTCACTCCGTTGTCATAGTGGGGGTTGTGCGATGCCGAAATGACGACGCCCGCCTGAGCACCCACGGCCTTCGTCAGATAGGCGATCGCCGGTGTCGGTAGCGGCCCGAGCAGTCGTACCTGAATTCCGGCGGCCGCCAAGCCCGCCTCCAGCGCGGACTCGAACAGATAGCCGGAGCGACGCGTGTCCTTGCCAATCAGCACCGTCGCGCCTTCGCCACGGCCCAGCACGCGCCCGGCAGCCCAACCCAAGCGCAGAGCGAAGGCTGGCGTCATGGGTGCCACACCCACGCGGCCCCGGATTCCATCGGTTCCGAAATATCGACGACTCATGTATTCGGGTTCGCGATCGCGTTGATCACCGTCAGAGCATCCATAGTCTCACGCACGTCATGTGTCCTCACAATGGCCGCGCCCTGCCCGACCGCATGCACTGCTGCCGCCAAACTCGCAGCCAGCCGCTCGTCGACCGATCGCCCCAACAGCCGCCCGAACATGGATTTTCGCGAGACGCCGATCAACACCGGAGCAAGCGTGGTAAAGCGGTGAAGCTCCGCCAGCAAGACCAGGTTGTGCCCCAGCGTCTTGCCGAAACCAAAACCTGGATCGACCAGCAGTTTGGCCGGCGCGATGCCGGCGTTGACACAGGCATGGATACGCCGCTCGAGAAAGGCCCTCACTTCGATGACCACGTCATCATATCGAGGCTCGACTTGCATCGTGCGGGGTTCGCCGAGCATGTGCATCAGACACACCGCCGCGCCCGAGTCGCGCGCCACGTCCAGAGCGCCCGGCGATCGCAGGGCGTTCACATCGTTGATGAGCTCTGCTCCGGCCTCACAGGCGGCCCGCATCACCGCCGGCTTCAGCGTATCGATCGACAGCACACAGCGGCTCTCGTGACGCAGCGCGGTGATTACCGGGACCACACGGCGAATTTCCTCGACAGCGTCGACCGGCTGCGCGCCGGGGCGCGTGGATTCTCCACCGACGTCGATGATGCTGGCGCCGTCGGCGATCATGCCTCGCGCCTGCGCCAAGGCCGCGTCCAAATCGACGTATCGCCCCCCGTCCGAGAACGAGTCCGGCGTGACATTGAGGATGCCCATGACCAAGGGCCGCTCAAGGTTCAGCGCGCGTGTTGGCAGGGAGAGTTCGGAATACATGTCGAGATCGGGAAATGAAAAGGCCGGCGCTGGGCCGGCCCATTCTTGAATGACGCGTCTTGAACGACGCGCTTCCGGCTTCAGGTCTGGCCAGCAGGACGCATACCGGGCGCGGGTCCGGCGCTCGGCGCCGGCTTGGACGGGGGCTCGTTCGGACCCGGGTCGGTCCAGCTTTCCGGCGGACCTGGCGGCTCGCCGCGCATGATGCGAGCGATCTGTTCGGAATCGATCGTCTCGTATTTGACCAGCGTTTCCGCCATCGTGTGCAGCTTGTCGAGATTGTCTTCGAGAATCTTGCGCGAACGCGCGAAGTTCGAATCGATGATCTCGCGAATTTCACGATCGATCGAATGCGCCGTTTCGTCGGAGACGTGTTTGGTCTGCGTCACGCTCTTGCCGAGGAAGACCTCGCCATTGTCTTCGGAATACGACAGCGGCCCGAGTCGATCAGACAGGCCCCACTTGGTCACCATGTTGCGGGCGATATCAGTGGCGCGCTCGATGTCATTGGAAGCGCCCGTCGTCACGTTGTCCATGCCGAAGATGATTTCCTCGGCGAGGCGACCGCCGAACAGCGAGCAGATCTGGCTGTTGAGTCGCTGCTTGGAATAGCTGTAACGGTCTTCCAGCGGCAGGAACATGGTCACGCCCAGCGCGCGACCGCGGGGGATGATCGTGACCTTGTAGACCGGATCGTGATCCGGTACCGACAGGCCGACGATCGCATGGCCGGCCTCGTGATAGGCGGTCAAACGCTTTTCCTTCTCGGACATGACCATGGAGCGGCGCTCGGCCCCCATCATGATCTTGTCCTTGGCGCGCTCGAAATCATCGTGCTCGACCAGACGCTTGTTGGCGCGTGCGGCGAACAGCGCCGCCTCGTTGACGAGATTGGCGAGATCGGCGCCGGAGAATCCGGGGGTGGCGCGCGCGATCACGTCCGGCTTGACGTTGTCGGCCAGAGGCACGGCGCGCATGTGCACCTTGATGATCTGTTCACGGCCGCGTACATCCGGCAGCGGCACCACGACCTGACGGTCGAAACGCCCCGGGCGCAGCAAGGCCGGATCGAGCACGTCCGGACGGTTGGTGGCGGCGATGACAATCACGCCCTCGCTGCCCTCGAAGCCGTCCATCTCCACCAGCAACTGGTTCAGGGTCTGCTCGCGCTCATCATGGCCACCGCCGAGGCCGGCGCCGCGATGGCGCCCCACGGCATCGATTTCGTCGATGAAGATGATGCAGGGCGCGTGCTTCTTGGCCTGCTCGAACATGTCTCGAACACGCGAGGCACCGACACCCACGAACATCTCGACGAAGTCGGAGCCGGAAATGGTGAAAAACGGTACGCCGGCTTCGCCAGCGATGGCACGTGCCAGCAAGGTCTTGCCGGTACCCGGCGAGCCCACCATCAGCACACCACGCGGAATCTTGCCGCCCAGACGCTGGAATTTGGCCGGGTCACGCAGGAAGTCGACGAGTTCGGAGACTTCCTGCTTGGCTTCCTCGACACCGGCAACGTCGCCGAAGGTGATCTTGACCTGATCGGCGTTGAGCATGCGCGCCTTGGACTTGCCGAAGCTCATTGCTCCGCGTCCGCCTCCGCCGCCCTGCATCTGGCGCATGAAGTAGATCCACACCGCGATCAGCAACAGGATCGGAAACGAACTGATCAGCAGCTGCAGCAGCAGCGGCGTGCTCTCCGGCGGCTTTCCGTCGAAGGAAACACTGTTGCGCTTGAGGTCGCCGACCAGAGCCGAAGCGTCGTCCTCGGGGCTGAAGGTGGAGAACTTGGAACCGTCGCGCAGCTGGCCTTCGATGTTGCCATCCTGCCGGATGGACACGCTCTCGACGCTGCCGGACTCGACCTTGGACAGGAAGTCGGAGTAGCGAAGCTGCTGCTGGGGACTTCCCTGCTCCGAGAAGGTTTTGAACACGCTCATCAGGACGACGAGGATCACCGCCCAAAGCAGCAGATTCTTAGCAAGATCGTTCAAAGCAATTCCTCACTGGACGGTGCCGGCAATTTCGCGCCTGCCAACACCCGACCGGGCGCACCAATGCGTCCGGACAGCCTGTTTCCGGTCATTCCGACATTACACCCGCGACTGTCGGCCTGCCAATTAATTAAGACATCAGCTTCGATGTGATTTTCCAAACAGATACACTTCCCGGCTTCTCGGCCTTGAAGCTTTTGGCTTTCGAATCATTACCTTATCGAATGATTCTCGAACCTCTTTGAGGTAGGCGTCGAAACCTTCCCCCTGAAACACCTTGGTCAGGAAATTGCCGCCCGGTCGCAAGCGCTCGCGCGCGAACATGAGCGCAAGCTCAGCCAGATGGACCGATCCGACCTGATCCGCCACATCGACTCCACTTAAGTTGGGGGCCATATCCGACAAAACAAGGTCGACCTCGGCATTGCCGAGCAAGGCCTCGAACTCTTGAAGTACGGATTCCTCACGGAAGTCGCCTTGAATGAAATGCACCCCTTCAATCGGCTCGATATCGAGGATGTCCAGCGCAAAGATGCGCGCGCGGTCGCCCAAGCGCCGCCGTACGTACTGACTCCAGCCGCCGGGTGCAGCGCCCAGATCGACAATCGTCGAACCGGCACGCAACAGGCCATCTCGTTCGTCCAGTTCGGCCAGCTTATAGACCGCACGTGAACGCCAGCCTTCTGCGCGCGCCCGCTGTACGTAGGGATCGGCTTCGTGCTCGGCGAGCCAGCGCTTGGAACTGGCGCTGCGTTTCTTACCCACGCGCAGTCGCAATCGCGGCGCTGAACTGGACCGAATTCGGGCTAGATATACAGAACTTTGACGATTTCAAATTCGCGATCGCCCGCCGGTACCCGCACTGCGACTTCGTCGCCTTCGAACTTACCGATCAGCGCCCGTGCAATCGGTGAATTCACCGAAATCTGACCACCTTTGATGTCCGCCTCGTCTTCGCCGACGATCTGATAGCGCACTTCGTCTCCGCTGACGATGTCAGCCAGTTCGACGGTGCAGCCGAACACGACCTTGCCGCCGGCATCGAGCTGGGTGACGTCAATGACCTGAGCATTGGAAAGCTTGGCCTCGATTTCCGCGATGCGCCCTTCGGCGAAGGACTGCTGCTCACGTGCGGCGTGATATTCGGCGTTCTCCTTGAGATCGCCGTGTGCGCGCGCCTCCGCGATGGCGGCAATGATCTGCGGCCGCGTCTCGGATTTGAGGACACGAAGTTCTTCGCGGAGCTTTTCGGCCCCACGCAATGTCAGGGGTACTTTCTGCATGATTGAGAGCTTACGGAAATAGTTCGTCGTACGCGAAAAGGAGAGGCCTTGCCGCGATGCGAATCGTCAGTTTAACCAAATCGGGCTGAACCCGAGCGATACCGGCGTGTTCGCGCCGCTCAGCCGAGTTGCGCGTGCAGGTCCTGCAAGCGGTTGACCTGCTGCTTGTCCAGGTGCTCCATCGCGATCGCCGCCGCCAGCGAGCCTGCCATCGTGGTGAAATAGCAGATCTTGTGCTGAATCGCGGCAGCACGAATCGATCTGGATTCCTCGATCGACTGCTTGCCTTCGGTGGTGTTGGTGATGAACTGGATCTCGCCGTTCTTAATCATGTCCACGCAATGCGGGCGGCCTTCCTTGACCTTGTTGACCGTCTGGCAGTCGATGCCAGCCGCCACGATGGAATCGGCCGTTCCGCGCGTTGCGACGATCCGGAACCCGCGTGCCGCCAGCACGCGCGCCAGTTCGATCGCACGCTTCTTGTCCTGATCGCGCACCGACAGAAACGCCGTGCCTTCGGACGGCACGATCATGCCGACGCCGGCCTGGGCCTTGTTGAAGGCCTCACCGAAGTGACTGCCGACGCCCATGACCTCACCGGTGGAGCGCATTTCCGGGCCGAGCAGCGCATCCACGCCGGGGAACTTGCCGAACGGGAACACCGATTCCTTCACCGAATAATGTCTGGGCACGATTTCCTGGGTGATCCCCTGCGAGGCCAGTGACTGGCCGACCATGCAGCGTGCCGCGATCTTGGCCAGCGGGCGCCCGGTGGCCTTGGACACGAACGGGCTGGTGCGTGAGGCGCGCGGATTGACCTCGAGCAGATACACCTTGGAATCCTGCACCGCGAACTGCACGTTCATCAGGCCGCAGACCTCGAGCCCGTGCGCGAGCTTGGTGACCTGGACGCGGATTTCATCGAGCACCTTCTTCGACAGCGAATAGGCCGGTAGCGAACAGGCCGAGTCGCCCGAATGCACGCCGGCTTCCTCGATGTGCTCCATGATGCCGCCGATCACGACGTCCTTGCCATCGGAGAGCGCATCGACATCGACCTCGATCGCATTGTTGAGGAAGCGATCGAGCAGTACCGGCGATTCGTTGGAGACGTGCACCGCCTCGTTCATGTAGCGCTTGAGATCGTCGTCATCGTGAACGATTTCCATGGCCCGGCCGCCGAGCACATAGGACGGGCGCACCACCAGCGGATAACCGACCTTGGAAGCCAGCGTCAGCGCCTGCTTCTCGGACGTGGCGGTCGCATTCGGCGGCTGCAGCAGACCGAGCTTGTCGACCAGCTTCTGGAAGCGTTCGCGGTCCTCGGCCAGATCGATCGAATCCGGCGTGGTGCCGATGATCGGCGCGCCGGCCGCTTCGAGCTGGCGCGACAGCTTCAGCGGCGTCTGCCCGCCGAACTGCACGATCACGCCCTTGGGCTTTTCGAGCTCGATGATCTCGAGCACGTCCTCGGCCGTCAGCGGCTCGAAATACAGGCGATCCGAAGTGTCGTAGTCGGTGGACACCGTTTCGGGATTGCAGTTGATCATGATGGTCTCGTAACCATCGTCCTTGAGCGCCAACGCCGCGTGCACGCAGCAATAGTCGAACTCGATGCCCTGCCCGATGCGGTTCGGCCCGCCGCCGAGCACGACGATCTTGTCGCGGTCGGTCGGCGCGGCTTCGCATTCCTCGTCGTAGCTTGAGTACAGATAAGCGGTCGACGACGGGAATTCCGCGGCGCAGGTGTCCACCCGCTTGTAGACCGGCCGCACGCCGAGCTTACGGCGCCGCGCACGCACCGATTCCTCCTTGACGCGCATCAAGGTGGCGATACGCCGGTCGGAGAAACCGAGGCGCTTGTAGCGACGCAGCGCATCGGCCTCGATCTGCGAAATCCGCTGTCCGGCAATCTCGGACTCGACCGAGATCAGTTCCTCGATCTGATCGAGGAACCAGGGGTCGATGCGGGTGTAGCGATGCACTTCGTCCAGCGTGAAGCCGGCACGGAACGCGTCGCCGACGTACCACAGCCGCTGCGCGCGCGGCGTCGCCAGTTCCTCGCGTATGCGCGTGCGCGTCGCCTCGCTGTCATAGTCACCGATCACCGGATCGAAGCCGTCGCTGCCGGTTTCGAGGCTGCGCAAGGCCTTGTGCAGGGATTCCTGGAAATTGCGGCCGATCGCCATCGCCTCGCCGACCGACTTCATCTGCGTGGTCAGTCTCGAATCCGCCTGCGGGAATTTTTCGAAGGTGAAACGCGGCACCTTGGTGACCACGTAGTCGATCGAGGGCTCGAACGAGGCCGGCGTCATGCCGCCGGTGATGTCGTTGCGCAGTTCGTCCAGGGTGTAGCCCACCGCCAGCTTGGCCGCGACCTTGGCGATCGGAAAACCGGTGGCCTTGGACGCCAACGCCGAGGACCGCGACACGCGCGGATTCATTTCGATGACGATGATGCGGCCGTCATCCGGATTGATCGCGAACTGCACATTGGAGCCGCCGGTGTCGACGCCGATCTTGCGCAGCACCGCCACCGAGGCGTTGCGCAGCAGCTGGTACTCCTTGTCGGTCAGCGTCTGTGCCGGCGCCACCGTGATCGAATCACCGGTGTGCACGCCCATCGGATCGAGGTTCTCGATCGCGCAGACGATGATGCAATTGTCCTTGTGGTCGCGCACCACCTCCATCTCGAACTCTTTCCAGCCGAGCAGGGATTCCTCGATCAGGACTTCATCGGTCGGCGACAGGTCGAGGCCGCGCAGCACGATTTCCTCGAATTCCTCGACGTTGTAGGCGATACCGCCGCCGGAGCCGCCCATCGTGAAACTGGGGCGGATGATCACCGGAAAGCCGATGTCCGCCTGGATCTCGCGCGCCTGATCCATCGAGTGCGCCACCGCAGAACGGGCCGAGCCGAGTCCAATCTCGGTCATCGCATCGCGAAACTTCTCGCGATCCTCCGCCAGATCGATCGCCTCTTCATTGGCGCCGATCAGTTCCACGCCGTATTTCTCAAGAACCCCGTGTTTGGCCAGATCCAGCGCGCAATTGAGTGCCGTCTGCCCGCCCATGGTCGGCAGCACCGCGTCCGGGCGCTCCTTGTCGATGATGCGTTCCAGGGTCTGCCAGCGGATCGGCTCGATGTAGGTCGCATCGGCCATCTCCGGGTCGGTCATGATCGTCGCCGGATTGGAGTTGACCAGGATGACCCGGTAGCCCTCCTCGCGCAGCGCCTTGCAGGCCTGGGCGCCCGAATAGTCGAATTCGCAGGCCTGGCCGATGACGATGGGGCCGGCGCCGATGATGAGGATACTGTGGATGTCGGTGCGCTTAGGCATGGGGGCTCGTGAGGCGTGAGACGTAAGGCGTGAGGCGCAAAAGCGTCACGAGTGCTGCTCCATCAACTGGATGAAACGGTCAAACAGGTAATCGACATCGTGCGGGCCTGGGCTGGCTTCGGGATGCCCCTGGAAGCTGAAGGCCGGCGCATTGCTCAGGGCCAGACCCTGATTCGAGCCATCGAACAAGGAGCGATGCGTGATCGTCACAGTTTCCGGCAGGCTCGCCTCGTCGACCGCGAAACCGTGATTCTGGCTGGTGATCAGCACGCGACCGGATTCGAGATCCTGCACCGGGTGGTTGGCGCCGTGGTGACCGAACTTCATCTTCGAGGTCTTCCCGCCGGCGGCCAGGCCGAGGATCTGGTGGCCGAGACAGATGCCGAACAGGGGAATCTGCTTCTTGATGAAATAGCGGGCGGCGTCGATGGCGTAGTCGCAGGGCTCCGGATCGCCAGGACCATTGGACAGGAACACGCCGTCCGGCTTGCGCCGCATCACGTCGGCAGCGCGGGTCCTCGCAGGCACCACGGTGACGCGACAGCCACGATCCACGAACATCCGCAGGATGTTGGTCTTGACGCCGAAATCGTAGGCCACGACGTGAAAACGGCCGTCACCCGATTCGGCGTCCTCGTTGGTTTCAAGGCGCCACGAGCCGCGATCCCAGACGTAGGCCTTGTCGGTGCTGGCAACCTGTGCCAGATCCTTGCCCTTGAGACCGCCCCAGGCCTGCGCCTTCTTCAGCGCCGCCGATTCGGAAATGCGTCCGCCGGCGACGATGCAGCCGTTCTGGGCACCCTTTTCGCGCAGGATGCGCGTCAGCCGACGCGTGTCGATCCCGGCGATCGCCACCACGTTCTGCTGCTTCAGGTATTCGCTGAAATCCAGGGTCGAACGCCAATTGCTGTGTGGGCGCGGCACTTCGCGCAGCACCAGGCCGGCGACCTGCACACGGCCCGATTCGGCGTCCAGATCATTGCTGCCGACGTTGCCGATGTGCGGATAGGTCAGCGTGACGATCTGTTCGAGGTACGAGGCGTCGGTGAGGATTTCCTGATAGCCGGTCATCGCCGTGTTGAACACGACTTCGCCAACCGTCTGCCCCGTCACACCAATGGAAACGCCTTTGAAAACAGATCCATCGGCAAGTGCGAGTAAGGCCGGTTTAAGCGAGGGCATCGACGCCAGGTCCAATCCAATTTTCAGAGTGTAGATACGACTCGGGGGCCGCAAGACGACCCCCGAGTCCAACCGGGCGCGAATGATAAGCGCGGCGTCCCGGTGCGTAAAGGGAACGTCCCGATGAACCGCCCGATTCCGCCAAAGACCGGGGCCACACTCAGTCGCGTCGCCACTTGTGGAAGCGCTCCAGCCAGCGCAGAGCCCGTTCCGGCTGATGCGCGCGCTTCCAGTTGCCGGCCGCGTACTTGTTGGCTTCCATCAACGTGGGATAGATGTGAATGGTGGACAGCAAGTTGTTCAGTCCCAGGCCCTGGCGCATCGCCAGCACGAATTCGGCGATCAGTTCGCCGGCCTGTGCACCGACGATGGTCGCGCCGAGTATCCGGTCCTTGCCCGGCACCGTGAGAACCTTGACGAAGCCGGCCTTTTCACCCTCGGCGATGGCGCGGTCGAGTTCGGACAACTCATAGCGCGTCAGTTCGTATTCGACGTCCTGTTCGCGCGCCTCGCGCTCGTTGAGCCCCACGTGGGCGACTTCCGGCTCGGTGAACGTGGCCCAGGGAATCACCGAATAGTCCACCTTGAACTTGCCGCCGCGCAGGCTCAGCAGCGGTCCGAACAGGCTGTTCACGGCCGTGTACCAGGCCATGTGCGAGGCGGTGTGGGTGAACTGGTACGGTCCGGCGACATCGCCGCAGGCATAAATGTTGGGGAAATTGGTCTGCAGGAATTCGTTGACCTCCAGGGTGCGTCCGCTGCGCACGCCCAGTTCCTCCAGGCCGAAACCGCTGAGGCGCGCGGCCCGCCCGACGGCCACCAGAATTCGGTCGAACGCCAGGCGCTTTTCGCCGTCGCCGTCCTCGCACACCAGCACCGGCGACTCGCCGCCGGATTCCACACGCAGCGCCTGGGTGCCGGTCAGCACCTGCACGCCCTCGGCCTCGAAGCGCGTGCGCACCCGCTCGGCCACGTCCTCGTCCTCGCGCGGCATCAGTTGCGGCGCCATTTCCACCTGCCACACCTGCGAGCCCAGGCGCGCGAAGGCCTGCGACAGCTCGCAGCCGATCGGGCCGCCGCCGAGCACGATCAGGCGCCCGGGCAGTTCCTCAAGATCCCACAGGTTTTCGGACGTGAGATACGGCACTGCGTCCAGGCCCGGCAGCGGCGGTACGAACGGCGCGGCACCGGTCGCCACCACGATATCCCTGGCCGTCAGCCGGCGCCCCTCGACCTCGACCGTCCACGGATCGACGATGCGCGCTTCGCCGCGCACGCAGTCCACGCCCATTTCGGTATAGCGTTCCACCGAGTCATGCGGTTCGATCTCGCGCACCACCGCGTGCACGCGCTGCATGACGGCCTTGAAATCGACCTGGCCAGTAACCTCGCGTAACCCGTAGTTCTGCCCTTCCTTGAGCTGCGCCGCGTAGCGCGAGGACCGGATCAGCGCCTTGGACGGCACGCAGCCGGTATTGAGGCAGTCCCCGCCCATGCGGTCGCGTTCGATCAGCGTCACCTTGGCGCGCACCGCCGCCGCGATGAACGCCGCCACCAAACCGGCCGAACCGGCACCGATGACGATCAGATTGCGGTCGAAGGACTTGGGTTTGCGGTAGCCGCGATAGACGCGCCGGGCGCGAATCGCGTCGCTGATCTTGCGCGCGATCAGCGGAAACACGCCGAGCAGCACGAAGGCACCGATCAGGCCCGGCGAGAGAATCCCGGACAGCGACTCGATCTGCGCGATCTGCGTGCCCGCATTCACGTAGACCAGGGTGCCGGCGAACATGCCGACCTGGCTGACCCAATAGAAGCTCCGGGTCTTCATCGGCGTCAGGCCGAACAGCAGGTTGATCAGAAAGAACGGAAACACCGGCACCAGGCGCAGCGTGAACAGGTAGAACGCCCCGTCGCGCTCCACGCCGGCGTTGATGGTCTTGAGCCGCTTGCCGTAGCGTTGCTGCACCGTGCCGCGCAACAGATAACGCGATACCAGAAACGCCCCGGTGGCGCCGATCGTCGACGCGAACGAAGCGATCAGCACGCCCCACCACAAACCGAACACCGCGCCGCCGGCCAGGGTCAGAATCGCCGCGCCCGGCAGCGACAGCGCGGTTGCCAGCACGTAGATGCCGAAGAACGCGAGACTGGACAACAGCGGCTGCGCATCGCGAAAGTCCACCAGCGATGAACGCTGTGCCTGCAAGGCCTTCAGGGACAAAAAGCGATCCAGGTCGAAGGCGAAGAACGCGACCACGGCCGCGATCAGAATGAACAGCAGGATCAGACGCTTCAACATGGGAACAGGCCCAGGGCAAATCCAGATGCTAGTCGCATCCGGGTCTGGGCGCTGTGTCCGTCCTGCTTCGGTGGATGTCTGTCAGTCCGGTCTCGGCATGCAGGCCCACTCTTGCCGGCAACGGTGCGACTGCGTACGATCCCGGCCAGTTTCAGGTGTCCCGCGTCGAATCCTTCGACACGGGGTGAAACGGGAAGCCGGTGCGTGAACCACTTCGGTGGAACCACTATTCCGGCGCTGCCCCCGCAACGGTAAACGAGCGGATGTGACTTGCAGCCACTGTGCTTCGGCATGGGAAGGCGTCACCTCCAAACACTCGTGAGCCCGGAGACCGGCCTGAAACCAGCGAATGGCTCGCGGTGGGCGTGGCCGGTCAAGGTTGGCTGCCGCCGTGCGTGCACCCACCGAGCCCGAAGCCCTGCCCATCCCTGTCGTTCACGGACCACTTGCGCCGTCGCGTGGGGCGATCGGCAGGGAGACGACAAAAATGCAGTATCGATTCAAGGCAGCGAGCTTCGCGCTGTTCATCGCCGGTCCCGTACTGGCCCAGGCTGCCACCGCACCCGATCTGTCCGACAACATCGAACTCGACCCGGTCACGGTCACCGCGACCCGCACCGACGCCGTGCTCAGCGATTCGCTGGCGCCGGTCACCGTCATCACCCGAAGCGAGATCGAACGCCTGCAGCCGCAGGACGTGACCGAGCTGTTCGCCGGCCTGCCGGGCATTTCCATCACCAACAACGGCGGCCCCGGCAAAGCCACCTCGATCTTCATGCGCGGCACCGAATCCGATCACCTGCTGGTGCTGATCGACGGCATCAAGGTCGGCTCCGCCACCTCCGGCGGCTTTGCGATCCAGGATCTGCCGGTGGAACAGATCGAGCGCATCGAAATCGTGCGCGGCCCGCGCTCCAGCCTCTACGGCTCGGAGGCGATCGGCGGCGTCATTCAGATCTTCACGCGCCGCGGCGGCGGCCGCGACGGCCAGCCGGTCGCCAGTTTCGCCGTCGGCGGCGGCAGCCACGACAGCCTGCGCGGCGAACTCGGCATACGCGGCGACGTCGGCCGCGGCGGCTGGTATGCCGCCAGCCTCTCCGGCCGCGACACCGACGGCATCAACACCCGCCCCAGCGTCGGCGAACCGGACAAGGACGGCTACGAGAACGTCGCGGGCTCGCTGCGCGCCGGCTGGCGCTTCGACAACGGCACCGACCTCTCCGCCACCTATCTGCGCGCCGACAGCGAAAATGAATTCGACGGCAGCTATCAGGATTTCTCGGACAATCGCCAACAGGCCTTCGGTGCGGACCTGCGCTTTTCGCCGCTGACGGTCTGGAAAGTCTCGCTGCACGCCGGCCAGAGCCGTGACGAAGCCGACAACTACAAGGCCGACACCTACCTCAGCACCTTCGAAACCCGGCGCAGCTACTACGCCTGGCAGAACGACCTGCGTCTGGCACCGACACAATTGTTCAGCCTGGGCCTGGACTACCAGGACGACAAAGTCGACAGCACCACCGAGTACGCCGTGGATTCGCGCGACGACACCGGCGGCTATCTCCAGTACCAGGGCGATTTCGGCCGTCACGAGCTGCAGGCCAGCGTGCGCCACGACGACAACGAGCAATTCGGCAACAACGACACCGGTTCCGTCGCCTGGGGCTTTCACCTGCTGCCGTCGCTGCGCGTCAATGCCAGCTACGGCACCGCCTTCAAGGCGCCGAGCTTCAACGAACTGTATTTCCCCGGCTACGGCAATGCCGACCTCTCGCCGGAAAAATCCAGGAGTGCCGAAATCGGCTTGGGCGGCATGATCGCCAGCATCGACTGGCGGCTCGATGCCTACCGCACCGAGCTGGACGATCTGATCGCCTACGACGCCGCCACGTTCTCGCCCGGCAACGTCGACAAGGCCGTGATCCACGGCGCCGAACTGCAGCTCAGCACGCTGCTGGCCGGCGTGCGCGGCCGCGCCTACCTGAGCTGGATGGACCCGGAAAACCGCGCAGACGGCGCCAATCACGGCAACACCCTGCCGCGCCGCGCCAAACGGACCGCGCGCCTGGACCTGGACTACGACCTCGGTCGCGCCAGCCTCGGCGCCACCGTCAACGCCACCGGCAAGCGCTACGACGACCTCGCCAACAGCACCGAACTCGGCGGCTATACCACCCTGATGCTGCGCATCGGCTGGCAGTTATTGCCGAGCTGGCGGCTGCAGGCCTCCGCCAGCAACGTGTTCGACAAGGACTACGAAACCGCCGCCAGCTACGCCCAGGAAGGCGCCACCTACTACCTGACGCTGCGCTACACGCCGGCGCAGTAGTCGAAGCCAAGGAGGCAACACGATGATCACACCCGAACTCTCGCAACGCTCGCAGCTCGGCGTTTTCGCGCTGCTGGCGGTGTTCATGGCGGCCACGCGCTTTCACCACTTCATCCCGGTGCCGGACGGCTCCTGGGCGATCTTCTTCGTCGGCGGCTTCTATCTGGCCGGCGCCGCGCGCTGGGCCTTCCCGCTGCTGATGATCGAAGCCGTGCTGGTGGATTACTTCGCCATTCACTACGCCGGTGTCAGCGACTTCTGCGTCACCGGCGCGTATGCGTTCCTGATTCCCACGCATGCCGTGCTCTGGTACGGCGGCCACCGGCTGCGCGGCGCGCCAGTGAACTGGCGCGGTCCGCTGCAGCTTGCCGTCTGCGCAGTGATCGCCGTCAGCCTCGCCTACGCCATCTCCAACAGTTCGTTCTACTGGCTGGGCGGGCGCTACGCGCAACCGAATGCGGCGCAGTACCTGGAACGCTTCTTCATGTACTACCCCCATTTTCTCGCCGTCACTCTCGCCTACATCGCCTTCGCTGCCGCCCTGCACTGCAGCCTGGTGCTGGGCCTTCGCCAAAAGGAATCCAGGTCATGAGCTTTCCGAACATTCGCCATCAATGGATCATCGCCGTGCTGCTGGCGGCGCTGATGCTGCTCACGCGCGGCGAGCACTTCGCCAGCGTGCACGCCCTGCCCAGCGCCTCCTGGGCGGTACTGTTCCTGGCCGGCTTCTACCTGCGCCCCTTGTGGGCCGTGCCCGCGCTTTTCGCGCTCGGTTCGCTGATCGATCTCGGCTCGCTGGCCGCGGGCACGATCAGCGATTGGTGCCTGTCGCCGGCCTACTGGGCGCTGCTGCTGGCCTACACCGCGCTGTGGGGCGGCGGCCGCCTGCTGCGCCGCCATAGCCACGGACGCGCCGCCGATCTATTGGTTCTGGCCCTGGCCCTCGCCGGCTCGGCCTTGCTCGGCTACCTCTGCTCCGGCGGCGGCTTCTACTTCTTCTCGGGCCGCTATGAAGACGCCAGCCTCATCGGCTTCGGCGAACGTATCCTGCGTTACTACCCCGGCAAGCTCGCCCATCTGTCCGCCTACGTCGGGCTGGCCGCGCTCATCGAGCTGGCGCTGCGACTCGCCGGAACCCAAGCGCACCGGCAGCACAGCGCCACGCGATGAGCGAAGACACGCTGGAGACGCGCCACCGTGCGCGCATGCAGCGCAAGAAGTCGGTGGTGGATGAACGCATCAATGCCGCGCAGACCGAGCGCGGCGTGCTGCTGGTGCTCACCGGCAACGGCAAGGGCAAGAGCTCCTCGGCCTTCGGCATGGTCGCGCGCAGCCTCGGCCACGGCCTGCGTGTCGGCGTGCTGCAGTTCATCAAGGGCCGCTTCTCCACCGGCGAGGAAGCCTTCTTCCGCCGATTCGACGAGGTCGAATACCATGTCATGGGCGAGGGCTACACTTGGGAAACGCAGGACCGCGAGCGCGACACGCGCGCCGCCCGCGCCGCCTGGGAGATCGCCTGCGACATGTTGCGGCGGCCGGAACTCGATCTGGTCGTACTCGATGAACTGTGCATCGCGCTCAAATACCGCTATCTCGACGTCGACGAAGTCGTGGCGGCCTTGCAGGCGCGCCCGCCGCGCCAGCACGCCGTGGTCACCGGCCGCGCGGCACCGCCGGCGCTGATCGAGGCGGCCGATACCGTCACCGAAATGCAGGTCGTCAAGCACGCCTTCCAGTCCGGGATACGCGCGCAGAAAGGCGTGGAACTGTAATGCCTGCCTGCCGCGCCCTGCTGATATCCGCCCCGGCGTCCGGCCAGGGCAAGACCACCGTCACCGTCGCGCTGGCGCGCCGCGCGCGGCGGCAGGGTCTGCGCGTGCGCGTGTTCAAGACCGGGCCGGACTTCATCGACCCGATGATTCTGCAACAGGCCAGCGGCGCCACCGTGCATCAGCTGGACCTGTGGATGTGCGGCGAAACGCAATGCCGCCGTCTGTTGTTCGAAGCCGCCAACGAGGCCGATCTGCTGCTGATCGAAGGCGTGATGGGCCTGTACGACGGCAAGCCGTCCAGCGCGGATCTGGCTCAGCGTTTCGGCATTCCAATACTCGCGGTGATCGACGGCTCCGCCATGGCGCAGACCTTCGGCGCGCTGGCCACGGGACTGGCGCGCTACCGCGACCATCTGCCGTTTCACGGTGTGCTGGCGAATCGCGTGGGCAGCGCCAGACACGCCGAAATGCTGCGCGACAGCCTGCCGCCGGCGCTGCATTTCCTCGGCGCCCTGCCGCGTTCCGCCGAATTCGCCCTGCCGGAACGGCATCTGGGCCTGACTCAGGCCGATGAAATCCAGGATCTCGACGCACGCCTGAGCCGCGTCGCCGACGCCCTCGGCGAGCACATCGCCTTCGATGCGATCCAGCCCGTCGAATTCCAGCCTGAGCCCGCACCGGCGCTCACGCCGCGGCTGGCCGGGCGCCGCATCGCCATCGCCCGCGACGCCGCGTTCTCGTTTGTCTACGCCGCCAATCTGGACACGCTGCGCGCACTCGGCGCCGTGCTGCGGTTCTTCTCGCCACTGGCGGACAGCGAGCTGCCCGAAGCGGATGCCGTCTACCTTCCGGGCGGCTATCCGGAACTGCATGCGAACGCGATCGCTGCCAACACCGGAATGCGCGAATCCCTGGTTCGCTTCGATGCTGCCGGCAAGCCCATCGTCGCCGAATGCGGCGGCATGATGAGCCTGTTCGAAACCCTGAGCGATGGCGACGGACAGACGCATCGCATGTTCGGCCTGCTGCCGGGCGCCAGCGCGATGCAGTCGCGGCTGCAGGCGCTGGGCCTGCAGGCCGTGGACCTCGGTGACGGCGAACTGCGCGGCCACAGCTTCCACTATTCCAGCCTGGACACGCCGCTGAATCCGATCGCGCGTGCGCACAATCCCAACGGCCGCCATTCCGAAGAAGCCGTCTACCGACGCAGCCGGCTCACGGCCTCTTACGTCCATCTGTACTTCGCCTCCAACCCGGACGCCTGCGCGGCGCTGTTCGCATGAGCCTGGCGCTGAGCATGAGCCTGGCGGTGCTCGTGGATGCGCTGTCGGGTGAACCGCGACGCTGGCATCCGCTGGTCGGATTCGGGCGTTATGCACAAGTATTGGAGCGCAAACTGGCACGACCGCAGGCCGGCGGCCGTGAGCAGATTCTTCGCGGCGCGCTGGCGGCCGTGCTGGCCATCGCCCCGGCGACCATCGCCTGTTTCGCGCTGCGCATGAGCTTCGCAGGCGTCGCCTACATTGGCCTGGCCTTTGACGTCACGGTTCTTTGGCTGGCACTGGGCCAACGCAGCCTGCGCGACCATGCGCTGGCCGTCCGCAACACCCTGCAGCGCGACGATCTGAACGGCGCTCGCAGCGCCGTCGGCCGTATCGTCAGCCGCGACTGCACGCAACTCGACGCCAACGGCGTATCGCGCGCCACCGTCGAATCCGTGCTCGAAAACGGTAGCGACGCCGTGTTCGGCGCCTTGTTCTGGTTTGCCGTCGCCGGCAGCCCCGGCGTGATCGCCTACCGCCTGTGCAACACACTGGACGCGATGTGGGGCTATCGCACACCGCGACATCGGTATTTCGGACGCTGCGCCGCGCGGCTCGATGATCTGATGAACCTCGTCCCGGCACGGCTCACGGCGCTGAGCTATGCGCTGCTGGGCCGCACCGGCACGGCGCTGCGCTGCTGGCATAGCCAGGCGCGGCATTGGGAGTCGCCCAACGCCGGCCCGGTCATGGCCGCCGGCGCCGGAGCCCTCGCCGTACAGCTCGGCGGTGCCGCGCGCTATCACGGCGAACTGCGTTCGCGTCCCATGCTCGGCATCGGTGCGATCCCGCAAGTCGGCGACATCGACCGCAGCCTGCGCCTGGTGCACGGCAGCACGATCCTGTGGCTGCTGTGCATCGGCCTCGCCTCGTTGGCTCTACGTCATGCTTGAGCACGGCGGACGCCTGCAGGCGGCGGCGCGCGAATTCGGCATTCCGGTCGAATCCTGGCTCGATCTTTCCACTGGCATTTCGCCGCATAGCTGGGCCGTGGAACGTGCCTTCGACATTCCGGCGCAAAGCTGGTCGCGACTGCCCGAAGACGAAGACGGACTCGCCGAGGCCGCGCAGGACTACTACGGCGCCGCCGCCCTGCCGGTCGCCGGCTCGCAGGCCGCGATCCAGGCACTGCCCAGCCTGCGTGCACCGTGCCGTGTCGCCGTGCTGGCCCCCACCTACGCCGAGCACGAACAAGCCTGGCGAAGTTCCGGCCACACGGTCGGGACCGTGACGCTCGGAGAACTTGAGGCACGCATCGACAACTTCGACGTCCTCGTCGTCGTCAATCCCAATAACCCGGATGGTCGTTACATCGAGCCTTCGCGACTGCTGGACTGGCATGCGCAACTGAGCGCGCGCGGCGGTTGGCTGATTGTCGACGAGGCCTTTGTCGACGCCACACCGGAACGCAGTGTGGTGTGCCCGAACATGCCGGAGGGACTGATCGTGCTGCGTTCGCTGGGCAAGTTCTTTGGGCTTGCCGGCGCGCGCGTGGGCTTCGCGCTGGCGGCGCTCCCGCTGCGCACGGCATTGGCGGAAGCGCTAGGCCCATGGACACTCAGCGGGCCGTCGCGCGCCGTGGCCCACACTGCGCTGCGCGATCGGCCGTGGCAGCAAGTGCAGCGCCAGCGGCTGGGTCGGGACAGCGTTCGCTTGCGGAATTTGTTGGGCAACTACGGGCTTGTAGCCGCTGGCGGCACGGCGCTGTTTCAGTGGGTGCCGACGGGCGATGCGGATGCAGTCGCGCTGGCCCTGGGGCGTGCAGGAATACTGGTGCGGCGGTTTGAAGGGCTTGGCTTGCGGTTTGGGCTGCCGGGGCTTGATGCTGACTGGCGCCGTTTTGGTTTGGCGCTGGCGGGCTTGCGGAGGGCGGTGGCTTGAACGCTTCTCGGACCGTTGGGCTTGAAGCCTCGAGGGTCTACTGGCCCGGTGCCCCCCGGCGCTTCAGAAAGGATCCTAACGGCAACCGAGCCGTAGGGTGGGCAAAGGCCGAAGGCCGTGCCCACGCGGGCAGGGTCGCCACAAACGCGTGGGCACGCTGCGCTTTGCCCACCCTACGGAACTGTCTCGCACCCCGCTGCGCGCGGCACCTCACCCGGCGCTTCCGAAGGGGCCCGAACAGCGAAAGGCCACAGCAAAAGCTCCCCTCTCCCGCGTGCGGGAGAGGGGCTGGGGGAGAGGGCCGCGCGCAGCGCGGAATGCGGTTGTCCCCCGTTACATCCGCACCGAGCAGCGCAGCGCGCGCAGTGGGTCGGCTGGCCAGGGATGGCCAGCCGAGCGCCGTCACGGCAGGGACGCCGTGTCGGCGCGACCCCGAGCACGTGAGCAGCGCAGGCTCCCCGGCTCGCGTAGCGAGACGGGGTGCGGATGTTTCGGGTGTCCTTTCTTTTGGTTCCTTTTCTTTGGACAAGCAAAGAAAAGGAACCCGGCGCCGGCTGGCGCCGGAACCCGTCTCGGCGCGACCTAAAGTCGCCAGACCCTCGACGCCTTATCGAAACAAACCAGACCGGAGCCCAAACGCGTGGGCACGCTGCGCTTTGCCCACCCTACGGGACGATCAGCAATTCATTGGCACACCGCGAGGCAAATGGCGCCCATGACCGCCCGCACCCTCATGATTCAGGGCACCACCTCCGACGCCGGCAAAACCACCCTGGTCGCCGGCCTGTGCCGCGTGCTCAAGCGACGTGGCATGCAAGTCGCCCCGTTCAAGCCGCAGAACATGGCGCTCAACAGCGCCGTCACCGCCGACGGCGGCGAAATCGGCCGCGCCCAGGGCTTGCAGGCCCAGGCCGCCGGCGTGGCGCCGACGACCGACATGAACCCGGTGCTGCTCAAGCCGAACAGCGATGTCGGCGCGCAAGTCATCGTTCACGGCCGCGCCGTCGCCAATCTCGATGCCCGCGCCTATCACGACTACAAGACCGTCGCGATGCAGGCCGTCCTCGAATCGCACATGCGTCTGAGCGCGCAGTACCAAACGATTGTCGTCGAAGGCGCCGGCTCGCCGGCCGAGATCAATCTGCGTGACCGCGACATCGCCAACATGGGTTTTGCGGAGGCCGTGGACTGCGCGGTGATCCTGATCGCCGACATCGACCGTGGCGGTGTGTTCGCGCACCTGGTCGGCACACTGGAACTGCTCAGCCGAAGCGAACAGGCGCGCGTCGCCGGCTTCGTCATCAACCGCTTTCGCGGCGACATCTCGCTGCTGCAACCCGGTCTGGACTGGCTGGAGGCACGCACCGGCAAGCCGGTGCTCGGCGTGCTGCCGTATCTGCATGGTCTGTATCTGGATGCCGAGGATGCGATCGCGCAGGCTCCGGCCAAGCGCGAGGCCCAGCTGCGTGTGGTGGTACCGGTGCTGCCGCGCATCAGCAATCACACCGACTTCGACCCGCTGCGCGCGCATCCGCAGGTGGACTTCCGCTTTGTCGCCCTGTCTGAAACACCGCCGCCGGCCGATCTGGTGATTCTGCCCGGCACCAAGTCCGTGCGCGCCGATCTCGATCATCTGCGGCAGCACGGCTGGGATGACCATCTGAACCGGCATCTGCGCTACGGCGGCAGGCTGATCGGCATTTGCGGCGGCCTGCAGATGCTCGGCCGGCGCATCGCCGATCCGCAGGGCATCGAAAGCGAAGCCGGCGACAGCGCAGGTTTCGGCTGGCTGGAGCTGGACACCGAACTGGCCGCGGAAAAGACCCTGCGCCAGGTTCAGGGCCACCTCGCCTTCGGCGACGGCGCGGCGCTGCGCGGCTACGAAATCCACGCCGGACTCAGCCACGGCCCGGCGCTGGACTGCCCGGCCGTGCGCATCGCTGATCGCGTCGACGGCGCGATCTCGAGCGACGGCCGCATCCTCGGCACCTACCTCCACGGCCTGTTCGACAGCGCCGAGGCCTGCACCGCCCTGCTCGCCTGGGCCGGTCTCGACGCCCCCGAATCCTTCGACGCCGACGCCCGCCGAGAAGCGTCTTTGGAACGCCTGGCCGACTGTCTGGAAAACCATCTGGACATGGCGCGCGTGCTGGCGATCACCAACGCCGGTTCGGTTCCCGCCGCCTCCAAAAGCCGTAGCCGCTCAATCAAAACCCTGATTCTCGGCGGCGCCCGTTCCGGCAAGAGCCGCTACGCCGAATCGCTGGCCGCAGCCTCGGGGCTCGAGGTGGTCTATATCGCTACCGCGAGCGCGGACGATGTCGAGATGGCGGCACGCATCGCTCATCATCGACAAGACCGGCCGAGTCACTGGATTACGCTGGAGGAACCACTCGCCCTGGCGCAGCGGCTGCGCGAACAGGCGGCGCCCGGTCGCTGTTTGTTGGTCGACTGCCTGACGCTGTGGCTCAGCAACTGGCTGTGCAGCCCGCAGGCCGATGCCCTCGACGAGGCCATCAGCGACTTGCTCGACACCGTAGCCGGGCTGCCCGGTGAACTCATCCTGGTCAGCAACGAGACCGGGCTGGGCGTGGTACCGGCCGGGGCACTGACCCGCCGCTTCGTCGACGAATCCGGCCGCCTGCACCAGCGCCTGGCGCAAGGCTGCGAGCGCGTGGTCTTCGTCACGGCCGGTTTGCCGCAACCGCTCAAAGGCAGCCCGCCACTGGCCTGAACTCCGAGTGGTTCGGTTTGTGCTTTCAATTGCTTGCCGGCGCCCGTCGCGTGCGCCGAACCTTCCCAAAGCATTGAACGAGACCCAAGGCAATCATGCTTTCGCGCTTTGCCACCTACTTTGACGAGGTGGCGCGTCGCGGTTCGATCCGCCGCGCTTCCGAGTATCTGAACATCACGCCCTCGGCGATCGACCGCCAGATCCAGCAGATGGAGGAACGGCTCGGCGTGCCGCTGTTCGACCGCATCCCCCAGGGCATGCGGCTGACCTCGGCCGGAGAGCTGCTGCTGGTGACGGTGCGCCGCTGGCGGCGCGAACTGCGCAATGTCGAAGCCCAACTCGATGAACTACGTGGACTGCGTCGCGGCGAGGTCAGCCTGGCGCTGGTCGAAGGCGGCAACGAGTTCCTGACTCGCGCGCTGCGCCAGTTCAGCCAGACCTATCCCGGCATCGCCTACAAGCTGCAGGTGACGATTTCCGAAACCGTGCTCGACCGCGTACTCAAGGGCGAAGCCGACATCGGCGTCACCTTCAATCCACCGGATCGCCAGGATTTGCGGATCGAGAGCGTGCTGGTCTACCAGGTCGGCGCGGTGATGCGCCCGGAGCACCCTCTGGCCGCTCGGGATTCGATCAGCCTCGCCGAATGCGCCGACCATCCCTTGATCGGCCCGGACGAATCCAATGTGCTGCGAAACCTGCTCGACCGCGCCTGGGCGCGCAGCGTCGGCGGCACGCCGCGTTTCATGTTCTCGGCGAGCAGCATCACGCTGATCAAGTCGCTGGTGCTCAGCGGCGCCGGAATTGGCTTTCTGACGCCGATCGACGTGGCCGCCGAAGTCGATGAAGGCCGTCTGCGTTTCGTGCCCCTGGCGCAGACGCAATTGCCGCTGTCAGTGCTCTCGCTGATCACCGCTTCGGGCCGGACGCAGTCCACGGCGGCCTCGCTGCTGCTCAACCACTTGTCCGCAACGATGGCCCAGCAGGCGGAACCCTGAATTCCGGGCGTTGCTTTTTTTGCAATGGACGACGCCAAAAATTGAAATAGATTTGTTCACCCGAGCTTTGCACAATGATCTCCGTCAAGGCGCGAATGCGCAGATTTCACAACCGCCGCAAGGCACAACCGGGGGCCGCGTGACCATCGATTCAAGCAAACGGGCTTTGCTGACCGGCGCCCCGGCGCTGGGCGGCGCCCTGCTGGCTCTGGGCGCCTGCGCTGGCGAACAGGGTGCGGCGGCCGCCGCGGCCGGTACGCTCGGCCCGGCACGCACCGTGGCCTGGGCCGTCGGCACCACCGGATCGGACTTCGTGCTGGAGATTTCCCTGGGCGCCGCCGATGCCGCCGAGATGCTGGGCTGGCGCTTCACGCGCATCCTCAATACGCAGCCCACGCCGGAAGCGCACATCAACGCGATCCGCCAGGCCGTGACCTCGCGCGCCGACGTGATCCTGACCGTGGACTGGTATCAGGCGGTGGTCGAGGAAATCGCCGCCGGCCAGAAAAAGGGCGCGCGTTTCGCGGTGGTGAATTCGGCCAACAACCCACGGGAACTGGCGCCGCTGCAGGTGCCTTTCGTCGGCCAGCAGCCGCGCGAAACCGGCCGCCTGATGGGCGCGCGCATCGCCGAAACCCTGAGCGAGCGCGGCGTCGCCAGCGGCCGCGTACTGGTCGGCAATCCGTTTCCGGGTTCGCTCAATGTCGAAGAACGCATTCGCGGCGTCGGCGAAGGCCTGGCCGAGATCGCCGGCGAGGCCTATGAACTGGTCAGCTTCGCCGACAATGCCGCCGCCGACGTGACCGCTTCGGTGGGCCTGTACAAGGCCAAGATGACCGAGACCGGCAACATCGTCGCGCACGCCGTCGCCGGCGGCGAGATGTCAGCGGTGCCGCTGTCCAAGGCCCTTGCGGAAGTCGGCCAGAGTGCCGGACAGACCGTGATCGGCGGCTGGGTCGGCAGCCTCAAGGTGCTCAACCTGATCAAGTCCGGCGAGATGAGTTTCGCGCTGGACGAGAATCTCTACTATCAGGGTTTCCTCGCGGTGCTGCTGAGCTGGTCGATGCTGGAGCGTCAGTTCCCGGCGGTGAATCTCTCGGCCGGGCATGTCTGGGTCACACCGGACACCGTCGACTCGATGATCGAGAGCTACCAGAAGCGCAAGGCCAAGGCGTCGGAATATGGCCTCTCCTAAGGTGGTGCCGCACCGTCCCATCCCCGATCCGGAACCGGCCACGCCGGTTCTGAGCCTGAGCGGCCTGAGCCGGCGCTACGGCAAGATCACGGCCGTCGAAGACGTCAGCTTCAGTGTCGCGGCCGGTGAAGTCACTGCCCTGTTGGGCGACAACGGCGCCGGCAAGTCCACGCTGATCTCGATGATCTCGGGCGTGACGCCGCCCAGCGGCGGCCACATCCGGCTCGGCGGTCAGCCGGTGGCGTTTTCGAGCCCCGCGGACGCACGCCGCGCCGGCATCGCCACGGTGTTCCAGAACCTGTCGCTGATCGAGGACCGCAGCATCGCCGAGAATCTGTTCCTCGGCTGCGAACGGGTGCGCTTCGGCTTTCTGCTCGATCGCCGCGGCATGAACCGCGAGGCTCAGTCGGTGCTCGACCGGCTGCGCGTCAACCTGCCGCCGGTGACCACCGCGGTGCGCTACCTCTCGGGCGGGCAGCGTCAGGCCGTGGCCGTGGCGCGCACGGTATTGCATGGCAGCCGTCTGGTGATCATGGACGAACCGACCGCCGCGCTGGGCGTGCGCGAAACCGGACGCGTGCTCGAACTGATCGACCGCCTGCGCAGCCAGGGCACCGCGGTGCTGCTGGTCAGCCACAACATGGACAACGTGTTCGAAGTCGCCGACCGCGCCGTCATCCTGCGCCTGGGCCGCAAGGTCGGCGAACTCCAGCTATCGGACACCAACCGCGCCGAGGTCGTCGGGCTGGTGGTCGGCGGTGCCTCGCCCGTATCGCCGACGCGGGAGCGCGTCGCATGATCGGCAAGGCTCTGCCCGCACTGTTCAACCGCCAGGCCGCGATGGCCCTGATCGCGCTCGCACTGTTTATCGGCTTCGCCGCGCGCGCGCCGCACTTCGTGGATGCGCAGACCCAGTTCGAGATCCTGCGCCTGACCGCATTCACGCTGCTGATCGGCCTGCCGCTGACCTATCTGGTCATCGCCGGCGAAGTCGATCTTTCGATCGGCTCCAACTACGGCCTGTGCAGCGTGATCGCCGCCGTGGCCATAGTCGACTGGGGCTGGAACCCCTGGCTCGCGGCCTTGCTGGCGATGCTGCTCGGCACTGCGATCGGCCTGTTCAACGGCTATGCCGTGGTCCGCTTCAAGGTGCCCTCGTTCATCCTCACCATCGGCATGCTGAGCCTGCTGCGCGGGCTCGCGCTGGTCATCACCATGGGCCTGTCGATCGACATTCCTGGCAGCATCCAGAGCAGCTTCTTCGCCGCCGCCGGCGGCATGCTCGGTTCGGTTCCGGCGCAGGTGATCTGGGCGGTCGCGGCCTTCGCCATCAGCGGCGCGGTGCTGCGCTACACCCTGTTCGGCGCGCGGCTCTACGCCACCGGCGGCAATGCCCGCGCGGCGCTGCAGATGGGCGTGAATCCGGGCCGCATCAAGATCTGGACGTTCGCCGCGGTCGGATTCGGCTGCGGACTGACCGGCGCCCTGACCACCGGCTGGCTGCGCATCGGCGCGCCCAACACCGGCGCGGGCGCGGAACTGTCGATCATCGCCGCGGTGATCATCGGCGGCGCCGCCCTCAGCGGCGGCATCGGTACCGCCACCGGCACCCTGATCGGCGCGGTCATCGTCAGCATGTTGCAAACCGGCCTGATCCTGCTCGGCGTCCAGGGCAACTGGGTCCAGGTCTACGTCGGCCTGCTGATCGTGCTCGCCGCCGGGCTCGAACCCTATTTGCGACCGGACGGCGCACTGGCCGAATGGTTGCAGCGCTCCGAGCGAAGTCCGGATACCGGCTAGCGCGGACGCGCCCAGGCCGCCGCAATCGGCGGCCGTCTCATACATCCCCTGTTCTTCCCACTACTTCAATCGAGGTCAGCCCCGTCATGCCTGCTGACGAGTTACGTTACGAACAGGCCGAGACCCTCGGGATCGATGAAATCCCGGTGATCGACTTCGGCCCCTTCCTGACCGGCGACGCGCAATCGCGCGAGCAGGTCGCCGCCAGGATCAATGAAGCCTGCCGCCGCATCGGCTTCTTCTACATCGTCAACCACGGCGTGCGGAGAGCCTGCGCCAATCGGTACTGTCGGAATCGCGTGATTTCTTCGCGCGCCCCTACGATGAGAAGATGCAATGCGCGCCCCGGCTCGACGGTCAGTGGTGCGGCTATCTGCCGCCGCGCGGCGCGCAGGAGGGCACCACCCCCGGCGGTTCGCTGCTGCCCGAACTCAAGAGCGACAAGGTATCCGGCGGTTCGCTCGAACAGTTCAACATGATGCGGGTACTGCCGGCCGACGACCCCAACTTCGGCGCGGCCGACCCGATCTATCAGTCCAACCGCTGGCCGGCCGGCGCGCCGCGCTTCGTCGAAACGATGGTGCTCAACCAGCGCGCCCTGCTGAAGCTCAGCGATGCGCTGATGGAAGCGATCTCGATGGCGCTGGGCCTGGCGCCGGACTTCTTCGCCCAATTTCATCGCAGCCCGCTGTCGACCTTCGGCCTGAACTACTACCCCGCCCCGGTTCCGGGTCGCCCTTCGGCGGACATCGGCGTCGGCGCGCACTGCGATGCGTCCTCATTCACGGTGCTGTTGCAGGACGACGTCGGCGGGCTCGAAGTGCGCGACGCACAGGGCCGCTGGATCACCGCGCCCTATGTCGCTGGCGCCTACGTCATCAACATCGGCGACACCATGATGGGCTGGACCAACGGCCACTTCGTCTCGACCTTTCATCGCGTGGTCAGCCGGCGCCCGGCCGATCGCTATTCCTCGACGCTGTTCATGAATCCGGACCGCGACGTCACGGTGGCGCCGATCGAGCGCTTCGTCAGCGCCGACAACCCGGCGCGCTACCAGCCTTTCCACAACGACGACTACATGCGTGGCTTCTTCGTGAAGTTCTACGACCAGTTGTTCAAGACACCTGCAGCGGACGGCTGAGTCCAACAGCACGCAAGCCGCCAGACCCGACACCCACCCACGTCTCCAAGCCGTTCTTCTACATACTCGACGCCAAGGATCATCCGATGAACAACAAGGTTCGTACCGTCATCCGCAAAGGGGCCAGACTGCTCGGTTCCGGCGGATTCGCATTCCTGGCGCTGATGCCGGCGCACCGTGTCGCGCTGGCGCAGTCGCCGGCCGGGCCATCCGAACCGAGCGAAAGCACCGAGCCACCGGGCGTCGAGGACGCCGCCGAACTCGGCGTGCTGGTGGTCACCACCAAGCAGAGCAAGTCGGCGATTCTACCGACCGAAACGGATGCCTTCGGTCTGGGCGTGGGTCTGCTGGAAACGCCGCGCTCGGTGTCCACGGTATCGCTGGCGATGATCGACCAGTACAGCCTGGTGACCGTGCGCGATCTGATCGCGGTGACGCCGGGCGTGTTCACGGCCAGTTTCTATGGCGTGGACGGCACCGTGAACATTCGCGGCGAATACGCCGACAACTACTTTCGCGGATTCAAGCGCATCGAGAATCAGGGCACTTACGTCACGCCGATCGAGTCGGCGCTGAACCTGGAGGTCGTGCGCGGCATCGCCTCGCCGGCCTACGGCACCGGTCGCGCCGGTGGCTACGTCAATTTCAATCCACGCTCGGATCGCGCACGCAGCTTCAGGAACGGGCTTGGGTCCCAGGGCGAGGTCAGCGCGGCTGGCGGCACCTATGACTACTACCGCGCTACCGGCGAATACGGCGCGCCGTTCACAATCGGCGGCTACAAGGCCGGCATCGATGCCTACGTCGAGAAGACCCAGGCTTCCCAGTACTTTCACGGCATCGAGCCGGAGCACGTGCTCGGCCAGTTCGGCGTCGCCAGCGACCTGCCGGGCCAATGGCAGCTCGATGCCGGCCTGCAGTACTACGACGCCAGCGGCATGCAGGGCTCGACCGGCATCAACCGTCTGACCCAGGACCTGATCGACCACGGCAACTACATCTCCGGCAGTCCGGTGGCGCAGATCGCAGCCGACGGCGCCGACTACATCACGCCCGCGGACATCGATGCGATCGGCGGCGTCACCCAGTACTACGGTGCCGTCACCGACTACAGCCGTCTGGATCCGGACACGATTCAGACCGTGCATCTCGATCGCCGCACCCTGCTGACCTCTGACTACGACTTCGGCGACTCCAAGACCGTCACCGCCTACCTCGATTTTTCGCGCATGTTCGGGGCCGGCATACTGAAATTTCAGGGCTTCTATGACGCGCTCGACGCCGATTCCTACAACAGCTACGGCTTCGCCAAGAGCCTGGACAACAATGTTCAGGAATTCCGCCTGTCCTACGGCGGGTCAGCCTTGCCGACGTCCTGGATCAGCGCCAACTACATCGCCGGTGCCGGCTATCGCCGCTACGAGGCCGACGAGGGCTATGCCTTCGCGCGCGGTTATCTGGTGCTCGACCGGCAGGACATCACTGTGGGCGCCACGCCGGACAGCATTCTCAATCCGCTCTACGTCAGCGGCGAACCCTTCGACCAGCTCTACCATTCCACGGTCGATGGCTACGGCGCCTTCTTCAACACCGATCTGGCGCTGGGCAATCACCTCAAGTTCACCGGCGGCGTCCGCTATGACGACTACGACGTGGAATCCTCCAACACCGGACTACTCGACTACTCGGTGCCACTGAATACCGTCTACAAGGGCAGCGAGGGTGCCACCAGCTGGTCGGCCAGCCTCAGCGTCGTGACCCCACTGGGCATCGTGCCCTACGTCACGCGCGGCAAATCCTATGCGCTGGAAACCAGTCAGGGTGGCGCCGTGACACCGGGTAACGTCTCGGCCGGCACCTTCCTGTCGCCGACCACGCTGACCGAGGCCGGAATCAAGGGCAGCTTCTTCGAAGACCGCCTGTTCGTCGCCTTGTCCGCCTACCGCCAGAAGCGCACGCAGTCCGAACTGCTCAGCGGCAATTTCGTCGGCGCACGCACCGAGGGCCTGGAGGCCGAACTGCGCTGGGCCATCAATCGCCGCTTCGGCCTGTCGGCGGTAGCCACGCGCCAGAAGACCGAGATCGCCGGAACCTCGTTCCTGGTCGTGACCCCGGCCGACTTCGGCATCGACTACACCGATGGCTGGGGCTACATCTACCAGGCCGCAAGCAGCGGTTTCGAGGGACTCGAAGTCGGCTATACCGACCGCACCCAGCCGCGCTACGTCTACGGTCTGTTCGGCAACTACGAGCATGGCAACGGCTTCGGTCTCACGCTGGGCGGCAACTACGTGGACGAAACCAGCGGGCATCTGCCGGGGGCGATCGTGTTCCCCGACTACTTCCTGCTGCGCGGCTCGGCACACTACGACGTCGGGCGCTATCGCGTCGCCCTGCACATCAACAATATTCTCGACGAGCGCTACTACATCCCGCAGCGCAGCACCGATACGGAAGGCTCGGCGTTCCCGGGTGAAGGCCGCACCGCGATGCTCAAGTTCACGGTCCGCCTGTAAGCCAGTGACGGGGCGCCTTCCGCATTCGGTGGGTGCCCTGTTTCGAGAACGCCATCATGAACACAGCCGAATCCACACCGGGCACCGAACTGCCGCTGATCGATCTCGGGCCGCTGATCCGCGGTGAACCCGACGGTCTCGCCCAGGTTGCGCGCGAGATCGGCCGGGCCTGCCGCACAGTCGGTTTTTTCTATGTCCGCAATCACGGCCTGCGCCGCGATCTTCTGGGCAGTCTGTACACGATGTCGCGGCGATTCTTTGCGCTGCCGCAGACCGAGAAAGACGCCCTGGCGATCAATGGCCAGAACCGCGGCTATGTCGGTTTCGGCTCGGAGAGCCTGGACCCGCAGAAACTCGCGGACGCCAAGGAGGCCTTCAACATCGGGCGTGCTCCGCAGCACGGCGAAGCAGCAGACAGTGTCGGCACCAATCAGTGGCCCGAACTCAGCGACTTTCGCGAGCTGCTGACGCACTACTACCAACAAATGCAACATCTCAGCGAACAGATCCATACGGCGATCGCCGTCGATCTCGGCCTGACTCCGGATTACTTTCAGGGTTTCGTCGACCGCCCGATGGCGACCCTGCGCCTACTGCACTATCCGCCGCACCCGGACCCGTTCGACGGGACCCGCTACGGCGCCGGCGCTCATACCGACTACGGAAATCTCACCATCCTCTGGCAGGACGAGGTCGGCGGGCTCGAAGTGCGCGCCCGCGACGGCCGCTGGCTGGCCGCTCCGCCGATCGCGGATAGTTTCGTCTGCAACATCGGGGATTGCCTGATGCGTTGGAGCAACGACATCTACATATCCAATCCGCATCGCGTCACCAACCGCAGCGGCCGCGAGCGATACTCGGCGGCGTTCTTCTTCGACCCGAATCCGGACGCCTGGGTCGAGTGCCTGCCAAGCTGCACCCGCGACGATCGGCCGCCACGTTATCCGCCGATCACCGCCGCCCAGCACCTGCGTGAACGCCTGGACGCGACCTACGTACATCGTCGCCGCGAACCCGGTGACGATCCGCGTGACTGAAGCCACGCGAGTAGCCACCGGGCGTCATACCGTTGTGCTGCTCGGCTGCCTGTCGGCGCTGGGGCCTATCGGGGTCGACATCTATCTGCCCGCGTTTCCGCGCATCGCCGCCGACCTGGGCTGCGACGTCGGCGCCGTGCAGCAAAGCATGGCCGCCTACTTTCTGGCGCTGAGCCTCGGCCAGCTCGTCTACGGGCCGATCTCGGACCGGATCGGCCGCAAGCCGCCGATCTGCATCGGCCTGTCGATCTTCGCGATCGGCGCTCTGCTCGCCGCCTGCTCCAGCAGCGTGGCGGCGCTCATCGCCGCGCGCTTCGTCCAGGGTCTCGGCATCTGCGCCATCATCGCGCTGATCCGCGCCATCGTCCGCGACCTGCACGTTGGCGCCGAAGCCGCCCACATGATGGCGCGCATGCTGCTCATCGTGAGCGTGTCACCGCTGCTGGCGCCACTGGCTGGCAGCGCCATCCTCGGTTTCGCCTCCTGGCGATTGATCTTCGTGCTGCTGGCGGTGATGGCCGCGGCGCTGTTGCTGCTGACAGGGTATGGCCTGCCGGAAACGCACCACCCCACGGCAGCGTCATCCGCGCCCGGCGAGTCGCTGGCGCGCCGCTGTTGGCGACTGCTGGCCGACCCGGGTTTTCGCAGGCCGATGCTGGTCCTGGCCTGCGCCCAGGCTGGCGCCTCGATCTACCTCGCCAGCGCCTCGCAGTTGTACATCGTCGACTACGGTCTGGGCGGTCTCGCCTACGGCCTGGTGTTCGCAATCAATGCCGTCGGCATGATCGGTCTGGCTCAAACCAATCGCTGGTTGATCCGTCGCCGCGGTCCGGCCTCGGTGCTGCGGGCCGGAACCGCTGGCTGCGCCGTGGCGATGCTCGGCGTCGCCGCCACCAATCTCGCCGGTCTGCACTCGATCGGACTCGTGTTGATCGGGTTCTTCGTCTATTTCTCGGCATTCGGCCTGGTGATGGCGCCCGCCTCCGTCATCGCGCTGCACGGCCACCCCGAACTCAGCGGCACCGCCGCGGCCCTGCTGGGTACGGTCCAATTCGCCAGCGGCGCCGCTGCCACCGCGCTGGCCGGCTACGGCTTCGATGGCAGTGCCGGACCGGCCATCAGCCTGCAAGCCGTAGTCGCGGTCACGGCCTGGTGCGCGGCGGTTCGTATTCCCCATGAAGCCGACCAGCTACGCAGGCCACCGGACGCGAGCGCTGAGTCGGCGAGCGCGTGAAGCTGTCACAATAGGCTGACGAGGCCCGCTGGCCGCAATGGCGTGGGCTCTCCAGCGCATCGCGCACCGGACCACCAAACGCAAAGGAAGCATCAGTGCCCGAGCACCCCGATCTCGGCTGGGTTCGCATCCCGCCGGGCACGCCGGACATCGCCGCCACCTCAGGCGCCGCGGCGCGACAGGCCCAGCTCACCAAGCCACCCGGTTCACTGGGACGCCTCGAACACGAAGTGTTGCGGCTGGCCGGCTTACAGGGACGCGAACGCCCCGCCGTCGACCGCGTGCAGATTTGCGTATTCGCCGCCGATCACGGCGTCGTCGCCGAATCGGTCTCCGCGTTTCCGCAGGCCGTCACCGCGCAGATGATCGACAACTTCGCCCACGGTGGCGCGGCCATCAGCGTGCTCGCACGCAGCCTCGACGCCCGGCTGGAAGTCGTCGACCTCGGCACCGTCGTCGAATCAGACGCCGCGCAGGGCGTACGTCGCCAACGCATCGCCCCGTCTACCGCCAATTTCGTCAACGCCCCGGCCATGGACGCGGCGCAAATGGCGCAGGCGCTGGCAGCCGGTCGCGAGGCAGTCGCGCGCGCGGCCGCGGACCGCGTCGAGCTGTTCATCGGCGGCGACATGGGCATCGGCAACAGCACCAGCGCCGCCGCCCTGGCCTGCGGCTACGGCGTGGGCGCCGCACGGCAACTGGCCGGCCCCGGCACCGGCCTGAATGCCGAGGGCGTGCGCCGCAAGATCTCGGTCATCGAACGCGCGCTGGCGCACCACCGCGAACAGCTGCACGCGCCGCTGGACGTGCTGCGCCTGCTCGGCGGCTTTGAGATCGTGGCGCTGACGGGCGCCTACATCGCCTGCGCCCAAGCCGGCATCGCCGCACTGGTCGATGGATTCATCAGCACCGCCGCGGCGCTGGCAGCCTGCCGCATCAATCCCGGAACGCATGACTGGCTGCTGTTTGCGCACAACTCCGCAGAGCCCGGCCACGCCGCTCTGCTGAAGGCGCTGGACGCCGAACCCCTGCTCGATCTCGGCATGCGGCTCGGCGAAGGCAGCGGTGCCGCCGTGGCGGTGCCGCTGCTGCGCAGTGCCTGTCTGCTGCACGCGCAGATGGCGACCTTCGCCGAAGCGGGTGTCGCCGGCCGCCAAGCCTGAGGCGGGCATGTCCGTCACCCTGCTGCGTCATGGCGAAACCGAGCGTCCGAGCCGCTACCACGGGCGAAGCGATGTCGCCTTGAGTCCGCAAGGCTTCTTGCAAATGGAGACCGCCGTGGCGGGTGCGGACTGGGATCACATCCTGAGTTCCCCGCTGCGGCGCTGTGCCGACTTCGCCGATGCGCTGGCGCAGCGCCTGAACCGCCCGATGTCCACCGACGCGCGACTGTGCGAGCTGGATTTCGGCGAATGGGAAGGCTGTACCGCCGCCGAGCTGCAGCTTCGCGTGCCCGAAGCGCTCGGCCGCTTCTGGTCCGACCCGGACCAGCATCCGCCGCCGGGCGGCGAAGCGGTGTCGAGCCTGCGCAATCGCGTGCTCGCGGTCCTGTCCGAACAGGCGGCGGTGCACGGCGGGAAACGGCTGCTGATTGTCACGCACGGCGGCCCGATCCGGGTGTTGCTGGCGCAGCGGGACGGCATCGCATTGAACCAGTTGCTGAGCATCGAGGTGGCGCTGGCCGCCCGGGTCGAACTCTGATGCGGGCCTTTCTGGTTGCCCTGCAATTTCTGACGCGCGTTCCGGTGCGGTTCACCGACAGTCCATCGCAGCAGACTATCGCTCGTTCGCTGCTGTGGTATCCCTTAGTCGGTCTGCTGCTTGGCCTGATGCTGTGCTTGTTCTCCTGGCTGCTGGACGGGCAGGCGCCGCTCCTGAGCGCCGCGCTGATATTGAGCGCCTGGGTCGGCATCAGCGGCGCGCTGCACCTCGACGGACTCGCCGATTGCGCCGACGCCGTCGTCGGCGGACAGGGCAATCGCGAACGCATGCTGGCGATCATGAAAGACGCCGCCGCCGGTCCGATGGGTGTCAGCGCGATCGTACTGGTGCTGATGCTCAAGCTGGGCGCCTTGAGCAGCGCGCATGACTGGCCGACGCTGGTACTGCCACCATTGCTGGCCCGCGGCCTGGTCCCGTTGCTGTTTCTGAGCACACCCTATGTCCGGCGCGACGGCCTCGGTTCGGCGATGGCCGAACACCTGCCCAAGAATGCCCTGCTGCCGGTACTGGGCCTTGGCGGTCTCGCGATGCTTGTGGCGACACCATTGGCGGCGATGCTCGCGCTGATCGCCGCCGCCGCCGTGCTGTGGCTGCTTCGCGCGGCAGCGATACGACAGCTGGGTGGATTCACCGGCGATGTGGCCGGGGCCCTGATCGAACTGGCTGAAACCACGATCCTGGTCGCACTGGTTCTCGTGTCGAGCGGACATTCCACCTGAGTTGCGCGATCCGCCCCGGTGAACCGGACTTGTGCGGCCGGCCGCAACTGCGTTTGACTATCGGCCCGACGCCCCGCAGAAAACCACCATGACCCGGACCCGACGCCCCCTTATCCTGCTGCGCACCGGCATCCTGCTGCTCGCCGCGCTCGGCGTGCTCGGCCTGTCCGGCTGTCTGGCGGTGCGCGTGACACGCGCGGTCCAGCAGAATTCCGCACTCGACGCGCTGCCGGCGAAAGGCGATGTGGATTCGGCCAGCGAACGCACGCTGTATCAGGATGGCACTGCACGCAGCTATCTGGTGCAGGTTCCCTCGGGGCCTGGCCCGTTTCCGGTCGTGGTGCTGTTGCACGGCGGCACTCAGACGGCGCGCGAGACCTGGGAGCAGACCAGCCTGCCGAGCCTGGCCCGTGAAAAAGGATATCTCATGGTTGCGCCGCAGGGCGTCAACAAACACTGGAACGACGGACGTGGCGTCACCATCGCCGGGGAGGCCTCAGGCGCCGATGACGTCGCCTTTCTCAACGCGGTGATCGACGATGTGCTGCGCCGCGACCACGGCGATGCCTCGGCCGTCTTCATGGTCGGCGCCTCCAACGGCGGCTTCATGACGATGTACTACGCCTGCCAATCCGCGCAGCGGCTCCGCGCCGCCGCCAGCGTCATCTCCAATCTGCCGAGCACACTCGCCGCACAGTGCCGGCCATCCAAGCCCCTGCCCTGGCTGGCGATCAACGGCACCGACGATCCAATCATCCCGTACGGCGGACAGGCCACCGGCAAGCTCGAAAACGGCGTCGCACAACCGGCGCTGCTGTCCGCGGAGGCCACGTTCGATTTCTGGGCGGACCACGCCGGCTGCTCCGAGAACCTCGACACCCGCACCGTCACCGGCAGCGGCGATACACGCGTGGAGACGCGCACACGCGAAAAATGTACGGGCGGCAACCGTAGCGTTCAGTACGTCATACACGGCGCCGGCCACGTCTGGCCAGGGCTGGCGATTCGCATGCCAATGATCGAGCGACGCCTGGGCGGGACTAATCTGACCGTGGACAGTGGCGAGATCGTCTGGGATTTCTTTGCATCGACGCTGAACCACTGAAGCCGGACGCTCAGACAACCAAGCTGCCGATCATCAGGATTGCCACCAGACCTGCCGCCACTGAAAACCCCTGCTGCAATCGCGGCCCCGCGATGCGGCCGGCGACGAGTCTTCCAGCCAGCATGGCCAGCGTGGCGCCCGCCGCAAATGGCGCCGCAACGGCGGTTTCCAGCCTGCCGGCTGCGACCGCGCTGAGCACCGCACTGCTGGATACGATCGCCACCACAAGCAAGGACGTGGCGACGATCGAGTTCATCGGAAGGTCGCTTGAACGGCGCAGCGCCGGCACGATGACGAATCCGCCACCCACGCCCAGCAAACCCGAAAGCAAACCGGTGACAACGCCAGCCTGAGCCAAGGCACGCGCGCACGGGGCAGTCCACTGAAAGCGGCCGCTGTCCTGGTTGAGTTTGCAGGCCGCCGTACCCGGCCTTGCGGTGATCGGCAGCACGCCGCGCAGCTCGCCGCGCGCCTGCAGGAACATCCGCTGCGCGACGAAGATCAGCACCAGTGCAAACACCAGACTCAGCCAATGCTCGGGCAGGCGATGCGCCAGCAGCACACCCAGCGGTGTGAGCAAGCTCCCGACCACCGACATCAGAATCGCCGCCCGATAGCGCACGATACCTGCGCGCAGTCCGAGCAGGGCGCCGAGCGCCGCCGAAGCGGCGACCGCCAGCAGCGCGATCGGCGCAGCCTGGGCAAGGTCCAGATCAAACCCGAAAACCAGCAAGGGTACGGCGATGATGGCGCCACCGGCACCGGTCAGCGCCAGAACAAGACCGACCAGGGCCCCGAGCGCGGCGGCCAACAACACGCGGCTATTCCCGCCCGCAGGCGAGGTTGGCCGGAACCGCCACGTCCATCATTTTGGGGTTCGGCAGGTTCAGGTTTTCCATGATCTGGACGTACTCGTCCCGGGTCTTGCCAGCCAGGCGCGGATTGTGGCGCTTCTCCTCTCCGATCGAAGACGCCGTCCAGCCCTTGTAGTCATGCGCAGGGTAGAGCGTGGTCTCGTCCGGCAGCACGAACAGTTTGTTGACGATGGAATCCCAGCTCCGGTCGGCGCTGCCGCCCTGAAAATCGGTCCGCCCGGTGCCGCGGATCAGCAGGACGTCGCCGGTGAAGACCGCCTCGGGGGACTGCGGCTTGAGCACGAAGCTGAAGGATTCGTTGGTATGCCCGGGCGTATACAGCGCTTGCAGGCGCAGACCATCGACGTCGACGATCTCGCCTTCGGTCACGTGCATCGAGACGCACTCGGCCTTGGTGTATTCGCCCATGACGGTGACGCAGCCCAGGCTCTCTCTCAGATCGCCCAGCGCCGTCACGTGGTCGGCATGCGTGTGGGTATCAATCGCCTTGACGAGCTTCAGGTCGAGATCCTCGATTGCCTGCAGATAGTGTGCGAGCCGCTCTTTGACCGGATCGATGATCAGCGCTTCGCGCCCGACGGCAGACGCCAGAAGATAGGTATAGGTGCTTGATTCGGAGTCAAAGAATTGTCGGAATATCATGTTGTTCCTGAAATCAGATTGTTGGTGTCAGAGGCCGCCGCAGCGGCTTGGCGAAGCGCCTCAACCATATTTCGTGAGTATCCTCGCGACATCGTTCACACCGTTCTCGAGCGCGGGCGTCAACGCCTGGTGGCGCTCCACTTCCTGAGTGACCGCACAGGCCATCAACTCGAAGAAGGCCTTGTCCATCGCCCGGCGCGCCGCCGACATCTGATGCGCGATCTTCTCGCAGTCTTCGCCATCGCCGACCATCCGTTGCAGGCCACGCATCTGGCCCTCGATCCGCTTGAGTCGGGAAACCATCGCGTCGCGTTTTTCGTCCCAGTCAATCACCCGCAGCTCCAGTCCGGCCATTCGATTTCACCTGCGTCGCGGGTGCGCATCGCTTCGGCCAATAATTCGTATACTATACCTATAGGGGTATATGTACAAAGGACACACTGATGACTGAATTCACTCCCATCTCCGGCCTTGCCGGCGGCCTGATGATCGGGCTCGCCGCCGTGCTGTTGCTTGGCCTCAACGGACGGATCGCCGGAATTTCCGGAATCATCGGTGGGCTGCTGCCGCCGCGCGCCACGGCCCCTGCCTGGCGACTCAGTTTTCTGGCCGGGCTATTCCTGGGGGCGCTGGCATTTGCGGCGCTGAATGCTCAGTGGCAGGTCGAGCTGCCGCTGGCCTGGCCTTGGATGATCTTGGCCGGCCTGCTGGTCGGGTTCGGCACGCGGCTCGGTTCCGGCTGCACCTCCGGGCACGGCGTCTGCGGTATCGCGCGCCTGTCGCCGCGTTCGTTCGTGGCGACCGGAGTCTTCATGCTGAGCGCGGCGTTGACAGTCTTCGTCATCAGGCACGGAATTTCCTCATGACAGCCGCACACAAGCGCAACGGCGCGGCCTTGCTGGCCGGACTGCTGTTCGGAATGGGACTCTCCGTGTCCGGCATGATCCGGCCAGCCAAGGTATTGAACTTCCTGGACGTGACCGGCGATTGGGATCCCACGCTGGCGCTGGTGATGGGCGGCGCACTGCTGGTCTGTCTACCGGCGTTTCGCTGGCTGATGAAGCGATCGGCTCCGGTGCTGGACAGCCGTTTCCATCTCCCGGAGCGCCGCGACATCGACTTCAGGCTCGTCGCGGGCGCGATCCTGTTCGGTATCGGCTGGGGCATCGGCGGCTTCTGCCCCGGACCGGCACTGGCCGCACTGGTAACCGGCACCGGACCGGTATTTGCCTTCGTGGCGGCGATGCTCGCGGGAAGCTGGCTCGCCGGACGTCTGGGCTAGGTTTATTGCTTGCGCGAAAACATCGAACCCAGCTTGATCATCGCGCTGATGCCCTTGACCACGATGTCGGGAATCGGCCCTTCGCGATCGAGTAGCGACTGAAGCTGCTTCTTGTACTTGTCCGACAGTGGCGGAAACATCATGCGGGGATCGCCCAGCGGCGGACCTTCCTCGACGATGGCGCGTGCGTTGGAGCACTCGGCAAAGGTGTTGAATCCGACCATGCGGCCAATGCCGCTGGCGTTGACGCCACCGAACGGCAGGTGCGGATTGGTTCCGGACTGAATCACGTTGTGATTGACCACCAGACTGCCGGAGGTGGTGTGGTCGATGAAGTAATCGATGTCCCTCCGATCCTTGCCGAACACATAAAGCGCAAGCGGCTTGTCGCGGGCCGCGATGTACTGCGTGACGTCCTCGCGATTCCGATAGGGCTTGATCGCGATCACCGGCCCGAAGATTTCCTCGCGCATCATCTTCATGTCGTCGCTGACATCGAGCACGACCGTAGGCGAAATGTAGTGGTCCTCGGCGCGGGTCTCGCCGCCCATCGCGAAATGCGCGCCTTTGGCTCGCGCGTCGTCGATCAGGCCCTTGATACGCTCGTAGTGCCGAGCGTTGATGATCCGCGGAAATTCAGGATTGTTCTCGAAACCCTTGCCGTCCGGGTTGTACATCGCGGTCACTTCGCGCACCAAGGCCTCGGTGAAACGAGGCAACACCGATTCATGCACGAACAGATAATCCGGCGCGATGCAGGCTTGGCCGGCGTTGCACATGCGGCCCCAGGCGGTCTTCATCGCGGCATCGTCGACATCGGCGCTCGGCGTGATGATCGACGGATTCTTGCCGCCCATCTCCAGCGTTACCGAGGCGAAGTGATCGGCGGCAGCCTTCATCACGATGCGGCCCACCGTATTGTTGCCGATGTAGAAAATATGATGGAACGGACAGGCCAGCAGCGCCTGCGCGGCCTCGGCGCCGCCTTCGATGCAGCGCACCTCGCCATTCGGGAATGCCTCTGCCACGATCTTCGCGACCAGTGCCGAGGACTGCGGCGACAGTTCCGAAGGCTTGACGATAACGGCATTGCCGGCCGCGATCGCGCCGAACACCGGCAGGAAGCCGATCACATACGGCGCGTTCCAACTCGGCAGCACCAGCACCATGCCCTTGGCTTCGTAACGCAGGTAGCACTTCTTGCCGAGCGTCATCAGCGAGGGTTCGGCCGGTTTCGGCGACATCCATGTTTCGAGGTGCTTCGCAATGAAGTCGGCCTCGAATTTGAGCATCACCAGTTCGCCGTCGACATCCGGCGGCGTCAGACCGCGCTCCTGTTTGACCGCTTCGTAGATTTCGGCCCGGTGCGCCAGTGTCACTTTCATCAGGCGGCGGATTCGTGCGATGCGCTCGGCAGCCGTGGTCTGCGCAATTGCCGGAGCCAGAGCGGCAATCTGGTCGAACTGCTCGCGAATACTGCTGGCGGCGCCGCGCATCTCGATGACGGAACTCATGTCGGACCCCTGGGTTCGAATTCGGAAAGGCCGTCCGGCATGGTCACCAATCGGTCGCGGCGGTACCTCATCCGAAGCAAGTACTTTTCGACAGACCTTGGCGACGCTGAGGAGCCACCCGCCAGCCGGTTTCGTCCAAACGCAGGGCGACTTGCGGCGCTGTCGGCGGCAGAATGCCGCTTCCAATTTCAAACCCGGACATTCACGAGCATGGCGACACGGAGCCGTTGGGAAGACGAAGAAACCGCTGCTTTCAGGGATGCGGTCGCGCGATTCATGGACGCGGAGATGCTGCCGCAGGACGAGGCCTGGCGGCATCAGGGTCATGTCGGTCATGACATCTGGCGTCAGGTCGGGGCGCAGGGAATGCTCTGTGTGGACATTCCGGAGACCTACGGCGGTGCCGGTGGCGACTTCCGCTACGAGGCGGTGATGACCGAGGAGCTGTCGCGGCGCGGGCTCAGCGGCTTCGGCCTGAGCGTGCACACGATCTGCGCGCACTACATCCTCAATCACGGCACCGAGGCGCAGAAGCAGCAGTGGCTTCCGCGTATGGCCAGCGGCGAACTGGTCGGCGCCATTGCGATGAGCGAACCGGCCGCCGGATCGGACCTGCAAGGTGTACGCACGCGCGCTCAACGCGACGGCGATCACTACATCGTCAACGGTTCCAAAATCTTCATCAGCAATGGCTACCTTGCCGAAATCCTGGCCGTGGTGGTCAAAACCAATCCCGCGCAGGGCGCCAAGGGCACCTCGATCCTGATGGTCGAAACCAAGGACCTGCCGGGTTACCGCGTGGGCCGGCGACTCGACAAGATCGGCATGAAAGCGCAGGACACGGCCGAACTGTTCTTCGACGACGTACGCGTGCCGGTCGACTGCCTGCTCGGCGGCTCCGAAGGCCAGGGCTTCAGCCAGTTGATGAGTGACCTGCCCTACGAACGTGCGGTCGTCGCGGTGGCCGGCGTCGCCGCGATGGAGGGCGCACTTGAGGCGACGCGCGCCTACGTGCACGAACGCAAGGCCTTCGGCAAGACACTGTTCGACTTCCAGAACACCAAGTTCAAGCTCGCTGAGGTCGCCACGATCGTGCGCGTGGCACGCGCCTTCATCGACCAGTGCATCGAGGACGTCAGCACCGGGCGCCTGGACACGGTCACCGCCTCGATGGCGAAGCTGTGGTGTACCGACATGCAGCAGCAGGTCATCGACGATTGCCTTCAACTGTTCGGCGGCTACGGCTACATGAACGAATACCTGATCGCACGCATGTACGCCGACGCACGCGTGCAGCGCATTTACGGCGGCACCAATGAAATCATGAAGGAAGTGATCGCCCGATCGCTGTAGGCTGCGCCGTGGCCGACGACAGGGATGACGGGGCACGCCGCCAATGCAAGACAAGCTGGACCTTTACTTTGACTTCGCATCGCCGTACGCATACTTCGCGTTCGGACGGCTGTGCCGCTTGGCGGACCGACATCGGCTGACACTGTGCCTGCATCCGATCATGCTGTGGGCCACGCTGCGCGCGCTGGGCCTGCCGGCGGCGATGGAGCACCCGGCGCGACGCGAATACATGCTCCACGACATGCAACGCTCGGCGCGATACTACGGGCTGCCGTTCGAGCTGCCGCCCGCATTTCCGTTTTCCAGCCACGCGGCCGCGCGGGCCTGGCACGCCGTGCACGCCCACGCGCCGCAGCTATCCACGCTCTACGCGGCGCGCTTGCTGGAGGCCGGCTTCGTCCAGCACCGCGATATCAGGAACAAGCCGGAACTGGTGGAAATCACCGCAGAACTGGGTCTCGGCGAGTCCTGGGCGCGCCCGGCGATGGACAGCGACAGCGCGCGCACCGCCCTGGAACGCACGATCGCCGAGGCCGCGCAACGGGGCGTTTCTGGGTCTCCGTACTGGTTCTGGCGCGGCGAAGCCTGGTTCGGTGCGGATCGCCTGCCGCAATTCGAGCAGGCGCTGCTGGAGTCTTAATGGCGCATCGAATCGCGGCGCACCCTCAGCGATCGAACACCAGCAAGGTGGAAGTCGCCGAAGCACATAACCGCCCGTCCGCATCCAGCAGCTTGGCCTCGGTGAAGGCCACACGACGCCCCATGCTGAGTACCACCCCTTCGGCCGTGACCGGCCCGGTATCGCGCGTCATGCCACGGTGATAGGCCACCTTGAGCTCCAGCGTGGTGTATCCCTGTGCAGCGCTCAACCGTGAATGCACTGCACAACCGCAGGCCGAATCGAGCAGCGTCGCGGCGTAGCCGCCGTGGATCGAGCCGATCGGATTGTAGGCGTGCTGACCCGGCACGCCACGAAACACCGCGCGCCCCTCGCTGATCTCGATCAGATCGAACAACAGCGCATCGCCGATCGGCGGGCGGCCGCCGCTGGCGATCCAGGCCTGGAGCTGTTGCAGCCCGCTCATTTGACTCAGGTTCTGCTGCATGTCGATTCCCATGGCTCGAATTCACGCGGCCCTGCGACAGCGTGAATTATGATTACGATCGTAATATTATTGATCGAAATCGAGAAGGCTGTCGACAGCAGCCCTGCTCGGAGCCCGGTGCCGCACCAGCCAGAACTGCCTGCGAACTCAGGAAGACTTGCTGCTCTCGCCCTCCGCCAAGGAGGCAAGATTGGCACCCATGCTCGGCTTTTCGCCCCTGGGCGGCGGCGCGGCCGGTCGCGGCGGCATGCGCGGCATGCCGACGAAGCCGATCGCGAACTGTTCTTCCATGGTCTTGATCTGCGCCTCGTCATAACCAAGCCCGACCAGGATGTCACGGGTATGTTCGCCCACCAGCAAGGGTCGCCCCTGGATCACGCCCGGCGTATCCGACAGATTGCAGCACAAGCCGATCTGATCGAGCCGGCCGACCACCGGATGCGGATAGGACACCACCCAGCGGCGTTGCTGGAATTCGGGGTCGTCATGCAGCTTGCGCGAGAAGTCCTCGGACACGATTTCGACCGGGACACCGGCGCCATCGAGTCGCTCGAACCAGACCTGAGCGTCGGCGGACCTGAAGCGCTCGGCCAGCGCTGCGGCGAGCTCCACGTCGTGCTCACGGCGCGCCGCCACCGTCGCGAAACGGCGATCGCCGGCGAGTTCGGGCACCCCGGCGGCCACAAACAGCGCGTCCCAGTGCGCCGGCTTGACAGCGACGACGCAGATCCAGCCGCGCTGCGTTTCGTACAGGCGGTGCCCGGCTGAAAATCCGGTCTGCATGCCGTCGATCTGCGGACGATCAAAGCCCTTGCCGTCCGGCGTGGCGACGGCGTAGGACGTGTTGAGCAGCGCGGCGTTGATGATCGAGGTATCGACGAACTGCCCTTCCCCGGTGCGATCGCGGTGATACAGCGCATTGATCACGGCCACTGCGGACAGAAATCCGTTGCCGGTGTCACCGAAGCTGGTCAGTGCCCAGATCGGCTTGCCGCCGCGCGCCATGCCGCCGTCCTCGTACTGAACGCCGGACAGGCAGGCGCCGGTCTGGTCATTACCGGGCAGGCCTGCGCGCTCGCCCCGTTCGAAGCCACGCGTGTGGCAATAGATCAGGTCCGGCTTGAGCTTCTTGAGACTCTCATAGTCGATCTTGAGACGCTCGGCCGCGTCGTAGCGCATGTTGTGATGCACGACATCAGCCTGTTTCACCAGTTCCAGCAAGACCTGCATCGCCCGCGGGTCCTTGAGATTCAGGGTGATGCTCTTCTTGCCGCGATTGGCCATGTAGGCGATATGCACGCGGTGCCAGAACAGGTCGTAGAGCCCGTTGATCTTGATGACATTGGCGCCAAGATCGGACAGCAACTGCGTCCCGAACGGGCCGGCGATGGCCAGGCCCAGGTCCAGCACGGTGATGCCTTCCAGCGGCGCCTTCATCGGCTTTCCGGTTGCCGCCGCAGCCGTCGCCGACCGGCCTTGCGCGATGATGCGCGCCGCCTCGGCCTTGACGCTTTCGGTGTGCTCGCCGGCCATCGGCGCATGCGCGCCCGGCGTGCCCTGCGTTCGGCTCATGTTGTAGGCATTGCCGACCGTGCGTATCCGTCCCAGGTCGGGATCTTCGGTCTCGACCACGCAGCCATCGGCCAGAAACGCCGGATCGGCCAGCGATTCCTCGACGGATCGCACGTCCTGCATGGTCACGCCGGCCTTGCACGACGCCTCCACCCATTCCTTCGCCGGGAACTTGGCCACGGCCTCGGCAAGAATCGGCTGGTAGTGCGACATCACCAGCAGCTCTTCCGGACCCGTGCCGAAGCGGTCCGGATCGTTCTGCACCGTGAGGTCCGGCGAGGCATCAAGCTTGTCGCCGGCCGAGGCGGTCATGATGAAACGCGGATTCGGCACCCAGTTGTGAATCCAGCGCCCGTCGGAACATTGGAAATGGCCCTTGGGCGACTTGGAACCCAATATCCAGGAATCGAAGCCCGGGGCGTCGATGTTCTCGGCGCGCATCCACACCCCGGCGCCACCCGCCATCGCCCCCTGCAGCAGCGAGGTCTCCACGAGTTGTCCTCGCCCCGTGGTTTCGCGCGCGCGCAGCGCCGCGGAAATACCGACCGAGGCCGCGAAAAACGCGCCGAGACTGGGCCAGTACGAGGCCGGAAACAAGGGGCCGGGACGCGGTGCGCCCTGCACCCAGTCATCCGGAATCTCCAGGTCCGCGAACGGATCTTCACGGCCCAGCAGGTGATTGAGCGCGCCTTCCGGCCAGCCGCGTTGTTCCCAGTGCAGGCCCGTACGCGCGGCAACCAGCGCATCGTACGCGGGACGATCGGAATGCTTGTTGTCGCGCCCATAGCCGGTGATCGAGCAGTAGACCAGGCGTGGATTTACGGCCGCGAGACTCGCGTAGTCGATACCGAGGCGCTGCGTCACACCGGGCGCGAAACTTTCGACGACGACATCGGCCTGACTCGCCAGAGCCAGAAAGCTCGCCTTGTCATCGGGATTCTTGAGATCCAGTTCGGCGCTCTTCTTGCCGCGATTCCAGACCTTGTAGCCGATCTGGCTGCGGAAAGGATCGCCACCAGGTGGTTCGATCTTGGTCACCTCGGCGCCGTTGTCCGCCAGCAGCATCGCCGCCATCGGACCGGCCACGCCCCAGGACAGATCAAGCACGCGGATGTCTTTGAGAACTCCTGCCATGGCTGCACCTTCTCCTTGCTGAGTCTTGGAGACCCGCCGCACGGCTGACCGAATGCAGCGCAGCGCCGGGCCCCGATGTAAATCCCAGCCTAGCTGGACGGATCGGGGTTCAACCTGCTGCAAATGGGTGAGTCAAACCCACCAGAGGCTCCTGCCTTCAGAGGGCGAAGGCGCTCAAGGCGTTGTCGCAGATGATCTTCTTGCGATCCGCCTCGGGAATGCCAGCTTCAGTGAGCTGGCTGACGACCTGCTGCTGCGAATGCGGCCAGCAGGTCGCCGGATGCGGAAAGTCCGTGGACCAGTACAGACAATCGGCGCCGAAATAGTCGTAGAAGCCCTTGAGTCCCGAGGGTTCGTACATGAAGGTGGAACCCATCTGCCGACGGAAGTAGTCGGATGGCTTCATCTTCACGCCGGGGAATTCGTAGTGCAGCCCCATGCGCGGATCGAGCACGGATTCGAAGAACCACGGCAACCAGCCCAGGCCCGGCTCCACCAGAATCACGCGCAACTTCGGAAAGCGCTCCAGCGTGCCGGTGAGTATCCAGAAGCACATCGACTCCGCCAGCGGCGCCCACGGCAAAGCGGTAAAAATGCCCTTCTGCGGCGTCGGATCCCGGCGGAATACGTCCCACAGCTCGGCCTTCATGTCGAGGTGATTCATGATCGTGAGGCCGGCTTCCTGGATCACCGACCACAGCGGCTCGTAGCGTTTGTCGTGCACATCCGGCAAGCCCATGTCCGCGGGAAACGGCGTGATTTGCACACAGCGCGCCTTGTGGTCACGCGCCAGCCGCTCCACCTCCTGAACCGCGAAATCGATGTCCTGCAGGGGAAGCTGGTAGGCGCACAGCAGGCGATCCGGGTTGTGCGATGCGAAATCCGCCATCGACTGGTTGTAGCCGCGGAATACTTCCTTCCAGTCATTGCCCATCAGTTGCTGGTTGCAGATGCGCGCGCCTCCGAGTTCCGGGAACAACACCTCGGCTTCGACGCCGTCACGGTCCATGGCCTTGATGCGCGCCTCCGGATTCGAATAGCCGGGGTCCTGCGAGGCTTCCGGATCAACGAAATCCTCGAGGTGAAGCTGGGGCTGACCGCCACGCAACACCTTGGCGGCATACTGCTCCGCCGCCACCTGCGCATGGTCCCAGACCGAATGCAGATCGCGACGCAAGCGTTGCTTGATCCAGTCTCCGGTCAGAAATACGTGTGAGTCCGCCGATACCAGACGCTGCTGTGCCATCGTCATGTCGCTCTCCTGCCGTCACCGTGACGGCGGCCGCCCCCTGGAATCAAGCCGGGACCGGTCCACCGCAATGCGCCCGCCTGCTGCGACGGGCTTTTCGATCGTGACAATAGGCACGAAGCCGCCAGGCGCTCCTGCTGCAAACGGATGAGGCACGGGGCAGCCCGGCAACAGGCCGGGCACCGGGAACGAACGTGATCTCCGAATCCGAAGCCGTCATTTCGGCGACTTCGGCAACCGACGGGAAAACCTGCTCCTCCATATTGGCGGCGCATAAAAAAAGCCTCGCATGCGCGAGGCTTTTTTGTACTTCGTCACCGGAAATGACCGATCGCATCAATCGTGCCGTCGGCATCCAGTCATTGGAGGCGCCTTAGTTCTTGGCGTCGTCCATTTCATCTTCGGCTTCTTCGGCGGCGTCGCCCATGGCATCTCCGGCGTCATGAGCCGCGTCGCCAACGCTGTCTGCAGTTTCTTCCATCATGTCTTCGGCATCCGAGTCGTCGTCGCAACCGATCAACGGAGCGGCCAGACCAAGAGCGGCGATCAGCGTAAAAGCTTTGTAGTTCATCTCGAAATATCCCTTTGAAAAAGTGAATTCTGGTTTCGGCGGCGCAAGATCAATGGTATCAGCTGAAACTGCGCTCGGGCCGCAAACTGCGCAGAAGACTGAACCAGGCGGACTGAACTCGAGGTGAATCGCAGTCGCTGCGGCGATTTTCTAAAATTCCGCCGTTGCGTTTTTTTGCGCGCCGCGGCCGGTCAGCGCCCGCTGCGCCGGATTCCATCCAGTGTGAACTCGTTTGGCCGCGGCTCGCGGCGATTGTTGAATGCGCCGTGCTCCAGTTCGCTGTTGAGCTTCTCGGCACTGTAGGAGCCGGCCTGGAGATCCTCGTAGAACGAGACGTTGTTGAACGGGGTCTGCGAGTCATAGGCGTAGATCATCGCATCCTGGGACACCCGCCAAAGCTCGCCGCGACGGTCATAGGTCTCGCCAAGCACCTTGAACCACGAATCCTCGTCGATGTAGAGCCGTCGCTTGGAATAGATGTGACGCATTCCATCCTTGAGCGTGGCTTCCAGAACCCAAACCCGGCGCAGTTCATGCCGCAACAACTCGGGATTCGGGAAACCTCGGGTCTTGGTGATCTCGGCGTACGGCAGGCCGCGCTGCTCGTATTTGTAGTTGTTGGCCGGCACGAACATCTCGCGCTTGCCGACCAGCTTCCAGGTGAAACGCTCGGGCGAACCGTTGAAGCCGTTCTGCTCGTCGACCACACGAGGGCCGGTGTCCATCGGATAGTCGAAACCGACGTCCGGCGCCTTGCGCAGCCGCCGCGAGCCGGGGTCGTACTGCCAGGCCTGGCGCGGCGCGCCGACGAAATCGAAGGTGTTGCTGGTAAAGCTGATCTTGCCATTGTCCCGTGGTGGGCGGATCTGTTCGGTGATGCTGTACGAGTAGATGTCGTCAAACGTCCATTGCGCGCGTGCGTCCCCTTTGAAGAACGGCGCGTACAGGCGAAACGCCAACTCGGACCACGCGATGTTTCCGCCCGAGAATACGTAGGCCGAAATCTGCGGCGCTTCGCTGAACCACGGCGCATTGGCGGTGAACAGGTTGAATACCAGTTCGTCGCCATCCTTCGGCATCGGGAACGCGGTGCCGCCGTAGGCGCCCTTGAGTGTCAGGCCGTCGTTGTCGAGTTCGGCATTGAGCGCGTTGAGGCGGATGTTCTCGTAGGCTTGGTCGCTCAACCTGAAGTCGCGATGCGTCGGATAGACCACGATTCGATAGGTATCCGGATATTTTTCGAACAGTCCTTTCTGGCCTTCACTCAGCTGATCGGCATACGGCTTGTAGTTGGCCCCGCTGATTTCGAACAGGGGCTTTTCGTCGGCATAGGGGTCGAGGTTGTAGCTGCCGTCATACCGGTCCTCGAATTGCGGTGGTACGCCCAGCCATTTTCCGGCGAATGCGGGAATGCGGCCGTCCGCGTTGGCGCCCGCTTCGGCACCCCCGCGCGTCAGCGTGGTCCCCAGCGCCTTGGCTTGTTCCTCAGTGACCTTGGCGGACAACAGGCCCGGCAAGCCGAGCGTCAGGATCAAGCCGAGGCAGGGCAGGGTTCGATAAAGGTGGTTCATTGTCGTTCTCCGCGCGCTCAAAAGCTGTACTTCGCGCTGAATGAGAGATAGCTGCGATCCGCCAGCGGATGCTCGGGACCGGGGCTGCCGTGATAGCCGTTGTAGGCCAGCGCCAGTTCGAGGTTCTGCAGATATTTGAATGAGGGGCCGAAGGTGTAGCGCTCGTCGCCCTCGCCGGTCAGGCTCCCGAACGATCCCGCGATCGCCGGTTTGCCGTCGAAGGCGTTGGCATGAATAAAGCTCAGCGTGAGGTCCCAACCGGGAAACACCTGCTTGTAACCGAGCTGCGCCAACAGTTGATAGGCATAGGCCTCGCGGCCATTGGTGACCTCGTCGTACTCGACATCGCCGACTGCGATCGCCTCGACCTCGTCGATTCGCGCCCAGCCGACCTCACCGAGCACCGTCAGCGTGTCGTACCAGCGCGTCGGCAGAAACAGCTTGGTGAGGTTGAGATTCGCCTGCCAGGCGTCGCCGCGGGTAGGCGTGGCCGAAGGCGCGTTGATCAGAAACGAGGCGTCTTCGCGATAGCTGAGTTCTGCGCCGATGGCGGCGCCGAACAATTCCGAATTGACGCTCGCGCTGCTGAGCTTGATGTCGTCGGCATAGTAGAGCTGGTAGCTCGCCGGAAGGCCATCGACCGGGATCGGCACGACGACACCGGGCGCGACCTCAAGGTCGAAGGTGACGGTGCCAGTGTTGGTGATCACGCCGGGCGCCTTGTCGTGGTAGACGAGGTGCTGCAGGCTGACCTCCGTGGCATCACCCAGGATGAACTTGGTCGAAATGCCCCATTGCCCGCTGTCGCCCGGTTCGATGTCCGGACCTCTGGGGACCTTGTAGCCACTCGGCAGCGGCGGCGGCAGCGGCAGGTCCTGCAGTATCAGGAATTCGGCGCCGGGGCCGACCAGGTCGGAACTGCTGAAATAGCCATCGGCCGGCGTCAGTTCGGTCTGTTCCCACTCCCACTGCCAGTAAGCGGATACGCTCCAGCTGGGCGTGAAACCCAGTTGCAGATAGACCTGTCCGGTCGGCAACAGAATGTCCTTGACCTCGGTGCCCGGTACATTGGACTTGGTCGAATCCGCCGGCGCCTGCGCGCCACTGGTATTCGGGAAGAACAGGCTTTCGCCCCAGGAGACGACCTGGCGCCCGGCGCGCAGATCCACCGCAAGCTCGCCGATCGAGAAACCGGTGTAGGCGTAGGCATCGAGCAGGCGCGCACGGTAGCCGAGCCGGTCTTCGGCGGCGTCCGAGAATTCCTCGTAGGCCCCGGACTTGTTGACGGTATCCGGAGAGTCATTGTCGTTGCCGCCTTGGTAGGCATCGTCATAGAAGATGCTGCCGCGGACGAACACGCCGCTGCGGCGTCGGCGCAGATCGGCCTCGCCGAGCAAGGCGATGCGGTTGTTGATCAAGGCATGCCGATCGAAATTGCGATCGCCATCGTCGCCATTGATGTTGGCAATGATCGCCTCGGCCGGATCGTCCAGCCGCATCGCCGCGCTATAGGTAAAGTTGGCGATGGTATTGAGCGAGAACTCGTTGCCCAGATCGGCCGATCCCGCGAAAGCCGCGGGCTCCCAGACCAGCAGCGCCGTCACGGTTGATACCGATACGCCGACGTGCTGCACCCAGCTTCGCGACTGTGTCATCGCTTCTCCCCCTTCTCGATCTTGTTGTCGGGAACCCTGCCTGCGTTCCATCACCACCATCGAACGGAAGCCGCCCAGGCTCATCGTCCAAGCGGAGTAGATGACGGCAGGCGGTAGACAACAAACGACGAACGGCGCCCGCACCCGACCGTAAAGTCGGCTTTCGCGCACGCTCGCCAAGGACGGCATTTCGAAACAGGGGATTCCGCATTTGCCTTTCCTTGGCGCCCTTTGCGCGGACCAATGCTTGGGGACAAGAAAAGCCCCGCCGACGTGGCCGACGGCGGGGCGAAAAGCGGCTACTGGAGGAGACCGCCGCTACAACTGATGCCATCTATCGAATATCGCCGAGGCGCTGGAATCGGGCACGCTCGGCATTCGGCTTGTAGAACCAGGCGCCCAAGGCCGGAAGCAGCACCACGGCACCCAGCATGTTGACCAGGAACATGAAGGCCAGCAGCAAACCCATGTCGGCCTGGTACTTGAGCGCGGAGAGGGTCCAGGTGGCGACGCCAACGGACATCGTCACCGCGGTGAAGACGATGGCCCGACCACGTTCGCGCATGGCCTGCTCGAAGGCTTCACGAAACGAGGCTCCGTCGGCGCTCATGTGATGCTGAATACGCTCGAACAGATAGATGCCATAGTCGACACCCACGCCGACGCCGAGTGCGATCACCGGCAGCGTCGCGACCTTCAGGCCGATGCCGAGGACCGCCATCAGCGCATTGCAGAACACGCAGACCATGGTCAATGGCACCAGTACGCACAGCGCCGCGGTCCACGATCGGAACGTCAGCAGACAGAACAGCAGCAGCGCACCGAAGATCGACATCAGCATCTTGGCTTCGGCTGCGGACACGGCCTCGTTGGTGGCGGCCATGATGCCGACGTTGCCGCTGGCGAGCCGCATCTTCACGCCGTCGACCGGATTGTCATCGATGAACCGTTTGATCTCGCTGATCAGGTGCGCGATCGTGGACCCATCGTGATTCTTGGTGAACACCAGGACCTGAATCGCCTTGCAGCCTTCGGTATTGAGCCCCAGCTTCGGGTCGAAGGCCTTGGAGCCGGTCGACAGCCCGACCTGCGAACGCGGCAGCGCCTGCCACCGCGGATTGCCCTCGTTGAAGGCGCCGATCACCAGCTTGCCGATGCTCGCCACGCTGGTGACCGATTGCACGCCCTGTACGCCGCGCAGGTACAGCTCGAAGCGATCGATCAGATTGATCACCGGATAGTGCAGGCAGGAGTCGCCTTCGAAGTTCTTCGCCTCGACGATCACGCTGAGTATGTCCACGCCGATGTCGTAGCTGCCGGCGATGCGTCGGCTGTCCTGATTGTATCGGGAATCCTGGCGCAGCTCCGGGGCACCGTGCCCGGTGTCGCCGATGACCAGACCGCGTGACAGCCACGAGGTGATGCCGAGCGCGATGGCGCAGACCACGAACACGCCGATCGCGGCGCGCGGCTGCGCACACCAGGAGGCCATTCGCACGATCACGTTGATGCGCTTGGTTTCGCCGCCCTCGCCATAGCGCCGGCTGGCCTGCTCCAGCTGCATGTGGGACAGGATGATCGGCAGGATCATCTTGTTGGTGATGATCATCAGCAGCACGCCCAGACAGGCGGTGATGCCGAGTTCGTTGACGATCGGAATCTTGATGAACATGATCACGCCGAAGCCCAGCGCCTCGGTCAGCAGGGCCACGGCGCCCGGTATGAACAGCTTGGTGAAGGCGCCACGCGCCGCGGCGCATGAATCCGCACCGTCCAGAATTTCCTGCCGCCAGGCTCCAGTCATCTGCACCGCGTGCGACACCCCGATCGCAAAGATCAGGAACGGCACCAGAATCGACATCGGGTCGATGCCGTAGCCGATCAAAGGCAGCAGACCGATCAGCCACAGCACCGGCAGCATCGCCACCACGGTGGCGGCGGCCGTCATGCGCCAGGAACGCGTATACCAGAGCAGCAGCACCACCGTGATCAGGAACGCCAGCGCGAAGAAGGCGAAGACCCACAACAGACCCTTGATGACGTCGCCGAGCAGCCGTGAGAACCCGATGATGTTGACCTCGATGTTCTCGCTCTCGTACTTGTGGCGGATGTCCTCGAGCTTCTGCTGAACGTCCCAGTAGTCGACCTTGCTGCCGGCCTCCGGGTCGTATTCGTGCAGGTCGGCACGAATCATCGCGCCATGCAGGTCATTGGCCACAAGCTGGCCGATCTGCCCGGAATGCGCGACGTTGCTTCGGACCTTCTCGAGTTGCTCCCGCGTGCCCGAATACTGAGCCGGAACCACAGGCTCACCGTTGAATCCGTACTCGGTGATCTCGATGTAGTACACGTCCGGCGTGAACAGCGATGACACCTTGGTGCGGTTGATGCCGGGGATGAAGAACACATCGTCGGTGGCGCCGCGCAGCGCCTCCATGAATTCCTTGTTGTAGATGTCGCCCTCGCCCTTCCAGCGCAGGTTCACCAGGATCGTATTGGCGCCCGAGAACTCCGTGATGTAGTCGTTCATCGTCTGCATGTACGGATGTTCGGCCGGCAGCAGCTTGAGGAATCCTGGGTCCAGCCGAACCTGGCTGGCGCTCCAGGCGAAGAACACGGTGGTCAGCGCAAAGATCACGCCGAGCACATTGCGATGCCGGATCAGGACATCGGCTGTGCGCGCCACACCATTGTCGAAGCGGTTCATGGGGCGCCCCCGCCAGGCGCCGCGTCCGTGGCAGTGCGATGCTTGATTCCGGCCTCACCTCCCATCAGCCAACCGCCGTCAGGCAGCGGCACGATGTCCGCCAGACTCTGGCGGTCGCCACGCTCGGCCAGCTCGAAGTGCCGCGCGCCATCGCTGGAGACCAGCACCGTGTCGCCGGCGCCGACCAGCAGCACGCGGCCGTCGCGCACCACCGCGCCGCCGAACAGCGAGGCGCCGGTCGGCACCGCGACCTTGTGCCAGGTCTTGCCGTAATCGGCGCTGCGAAACACGTTGCCACGCATGCCGAATACCAGCAGCTCGTGGGACGGCAAGGACAGGGCTCCGAAAAATGAACCCGGATAGAATTCGTCGAGGACCGTCCAGCTGCGCCCGTTGTCGGCCGACTGCGCGACAAAGCCGCGTTCGCCGACCAACAGCAGCGAGCCGTCGTCCGCACGCAGCAGGGCATTGAGATGGTGATCGCCGATCACCGGATGATCCTCGCGCGTCCAGCTGCGGCCTTCATCAGCGGAGGTGTAGAACAGACCGAATCCGCCGATCGCGAACAGCTTGCCGTCATAGGGGCCGGCGATGGCCAGCAGCGGGTCGGTCATGCCCTGGTTGAACTGCACTTCGCGCCAGCTGCGGCCCGCATCCTCGCTGCGTAGGATCCAGCCGTCATGGCCGACCGCGATGGCGGTGTCGGGCGTCACGAACTTAAGCTGCGTCAGCGTCGAGCCGCGCTGCGGCTGCACGCGGGCGGCGCGCCACGGTCCCTCGGCATCGTCCGCGAACAGGATGCGCCCCTGCTCGCCGGCCACCACCAGGCGTTCGCCGCTGACCGCGACGCCGGTCACCAGCAGATCGTCGGGATGCACCTGCGTGGTGGCGAATGGCGGCAGGGGGCGCGGCGAGAACGAATAGCCTGCCGCCAGCGCCACCAGCAGCGTGATCAGATAAGCCGGCCAGGCCCGGGTAACGCTGCGTTCGACGCGATGCGCCTTGACCAGGGATGATGCCACTGTGGCCATACAAACGGTCTCCTCACTCTGCGACGCCCCGATCCGTGCGGGGACGGTGCCGGCGGCGTACCGCGCAGCTGTTTTCGTTTTGGCCTCAGGCCGGAATCTCGAATAGCGCAGCCGCCCCCATGCCGCCGCCGATACACATCGTCACCACCACAAAGCGCAGCCCGCGGCGACGGCCCTCGATCAGCGCATGCATCACCATGCGCGCGCCGGACATGCCGAACGGATGACCGATGGCGATCGCGCCGCCGTTGACGTTGAGCCGCTCGTCCGGAATCTCCAGGCGGTCGCGGCAGTACAGCACCTGGCAGGCAAACGCCTCGTTCAACTCCCACAGGCCGATATCCGACACCTTCAGCCCCTGCTTCTGCAGAAGCTTCGGAACCGCGAAGACCGGACCGATGCCCATTTCATCGGGCCGGCAGCCGGCGACGGCGCATCCTCGATAAATTCCCAGGGGCCGGAGTCCGCGTCGCTGTGCTTCGGTCTCGCTCATCAGCAGCGCGGCGGCCGCACCATCGGACAACTGCGAGGCATTGCCGGCGGTGATGAACCGTCCCTGCTGCACCCACTGCCCGTCCTTCCACACCGGCTTGAGGCTGGCGAGGCTCTCCAGCGTGGTCTGCGGGCGATTGCCCTCATCTGCACTCAACGTCACGGTCTGTTTACCGGATGCGGCGCCGTCCTTTTCGAACAACTGCTTGTCGGTCGTGATCGGCACGATCTCCTGCTCGAACGCCCCCTGTGCTTGCGCCTGCGCGGTGCGCTGCTGGCTGCGCAGCGCATATTCGTCCTGCGCGGCGCGCGAGATTGCGTAGCGTTCGGCCACCAACTCCGCGGTTTCGATCATCGGGATGTAGGCGGCTGGCTCGGCGGCGACCACCGCCTCCGACTGGAATCGATAGCTGTTCTTGTGTCGGTTCTGGACCAGCGAAATCGATTCCACGCCGCCCGCGACGACCACGTCCTGTTCGCCAACCATGATGGTCTTCGCCGCCAGCGCGATACTCATCAAACCGGAGGAACACTGCCGGTCCATCGTCATCCCGGGCACCGAATCGGGCAGCCCGCCGGTCAATGCGCACAAGCGTCCCAGGTTGTAGGCCTGGGTGCCCTGCTGCGCGGCGCTGCCGATCAGCACATCGTCCACCGCCTCGGGCTCGATCCCGGCGCGTTCGATACAGGCGCGGATGACCTGTCCGCCAAGCACCGGTGCCTCGGTGTCATTGAAGGCGCCGCGATAGGCCTTGCCGATCGCGGTACGCGCCACCGACACGATCACGGCACGATTCATCGCCGCGCCTCCTCGGGAACTCGGCGGCGTGGCTGTGTTGAAATGGCGGGCGTGCTCATGCGGGCTCGTGGCGGGTATCCGAACCTCTAGACTCCGGCCAGGGACGGTCCGGCGACACCCTCAAACGTAGTAGCGGCTGATGCTGTCCGCGATGCACGCCGGCTTCACGCCATCCTCGATTTCAACCGTGATACGAATCCTGGCCTGCACACCGCCCGACACCGGCTCGACCCCCAAGACCTCGCCGCGCCCCCGTATTCTCGATCCGACCGGAACCGGTGCCGGGAAGCGCACCCGATCGCAACCATAGTTCACACCCATGCGGCAACGAACCTCGATCAACTGCGGAAGGAACAAACTGAGCAGGGAGAGTGTCAAATAGCCGTGAGCAATGCAGACGCCGAACGGTCCAGACCGCGCGCGCGCCTCATCCACATGAATCCACTGATGATCACCGGTCGCATCGGCGAACTGATTGACGCGTTGTTGTGTCACCGTCATCCAATCGGTTTCGCCCAGCGTTCGGCCGGATTGGTCGAGCAGGGCGTGCGGGGAGTCGAAGACTTGGACCATCGGGCAGACCTCAAGGGTGTTGGCTGGAGGCCGAAACGACCTCGCCAACCAGATAGGACGCGTAGTCCGATGCGAGAAAGACGATGACGTTGGCGATTTCCCAGACCTCCGCCGCACGCCCGAAGGCCTCGCGACTTGCGAGTTGCTGCAGCAGCGCCTCAGGCGCGGTCTTGCGCAAATGATCGTGAAATGCGATCGAAGGCGACACTGCGTTGATGCGGACGCCGAAGTCGGCCGCTTCCAGCGCGCTGCAGCGCGTCAGCGCCATCACGCCGGCCTTGGCCGCGGCGTAGTGCGCTTGCTCCTTCTGCGCACGCCAGCCCAGAACCGAGGCGTTGTTGACGATCGCGCCGCGTCCACGCGGCTGCATCTTTCTGAGCATGGCCCGCGTCATCCGGAACGTGCCGTTGAGCGTCACGTCGATGACCTTGAGCCATTCTTCGTCGCTCATGTCGACCACGCGCCGGCTGCCGCCGAGACCGGCGTTGTTGATCAGAATGTCGACGCCGCCGAGTTCGGCTTCCGCGAATTCGACCAGCGCCTGAACCTGGCCCTCGACCGTCACATCGGCCTGCAAGGCGACGACCGACCGGTCCGGATGCGCCTCGCGCAAGGTGGTGAGCGCTACTTCAAGCCTGCGCGGATGAATATCGGCGATGACCACGCCTCGACAGCCCTCCTCCAGGCAACGCTGCGCGGTCGCGAAGCCGATACCGCCTCCGGCCGCCGCCGTCACCAGGACCGATCGTTCCCTGAGCAGACCATGGGCGGGTACATATGGGGGCGCGACAGCAGTCATCGTTTCACTTCCAGCGAGAACTCGGTTGCCTCAGTGTCCCGATCTCGCGCGTCATCGGCTTCAGCCGGAAGGAGTAGTCCGAGCCGAACCGGTACAATCGAGCGCATCGGCTCGACGATTCCCCGTGGCTCGCTAAAATGGCCGTTCAGCGACCGCCTTGCCTCCCCATCTGTCTCACCCTCCCCGATCAAGGATCTGGACCGGATGATGCCCACGCGTCTCGCCCTGGCATTTCTTGCCGTCTTGCTGTGTGCCTGCGAGCAGACCTCAGACGGCGCGACCGATCGCGGCCAGGCGCCACCGGCCACCGCCCCCGTGGTGGCGACGACCGTCGAGGAACGCGAGTTCGCCCAACCGATCGAAGCCATCGGCACCGCGCGCTCGCTGGAATCGGTGCTGGTGACCTCGCGCGTTTCGGGGCGGGTGCGGCAGATCTTTTTTGATCAGGGCTCGCCCGTCAAAGCGGAGGATCCGCTGGTGCAGCTCGAGGACGATGAGGAACGGGCCGCGCTGCAATCGGCCCAGTCCAGCACCGACCAGGCCGAGACGCGCCTCAAGCGGCTGCAGGAGCTCAGCGGTCGCGGGCTCGTCTCCAAGGACGATTTCGACACCCAGACCGAAGTCGTCAAATCGTCACGCGCGGAACTGGAGCTGGCGCGCGTGCTGCTGGCGCAACGCACCATCCGCGCGCCGTTTTCGGGCGTGCTGGGGTTCCGACAGGTCAGTCCCGGCACACTGGTGCAACCGGGTACGGCGATCGTGAGCCTGGATGCCACGCAAACCCTGCGCGCAGAATTCCAGATACCCGAGACCCTGCTGTCGGTGTTGGAGCGCGGCAATGCGGTCACGGTCGAAAGTGCCGCCTATCGCGGAGAAAGCTTTGCCGGTGAAATCGAAACCATCGGCACACGCGTCGACGAAGTCACGCGCGCGGTGACCGTACAAGCGCTGATCGCCAATCCGGACGGCAAACTCAAGCCCGGCATGCTGCTCACCGTCACCACCCAGGCGGCGCCACGCACCACACGCTTCGTCGCCGAGGCCGCGCTGGTTCCCGAGAACGCCGACCAGTACGTGTGGCGGATCGACGACGACAACACGGTCGAGCGCCTGCGCATCGAGATCGGTACGCGGACGCGCGGCTTCGTGGAAGTGTTGTCCGGCCTCGAGGCCGGCGATCGTGTGGTGGTCGAGGGCCAGACCAATCTGCGCCCCGGCCGCGAAGTCCGCGAAATCGAGAGGTCCGGCGCGGACCGCTCGGCACGCAGCGACTGAGGGCTGGCGATGCTGATTTCGGACATCTCGGTCAAACGCCCGGTCTTCGCGACCGTCATCAATGCCCTGCTGGTGGTCTTCGGCCTGTTCGCGATCAACAGCATCACGATTCGGGAATATCCGGACATCGACCCGCCGATCGTCTCGGTGGATACCAACTACCCCGGCGCCGCCGCGGCCATCGTCGAAACCCGCATCACCCAGCTGATCGAGGACCGCATCGCCGGCGTCGAGGGCATCCGCACGATCGAATCCTCGAGCCGTGACGGGCGCTCCAGCATCCAGATCGAATTCAATCTGTCGCGTGACATCGACGCCGCCGCCAACGACGTGCGCGACCGCGTCTCGCGCGTACTCGACAACCTGCCGGACGAAGCCGACCCGCCCGAGGTCGAGAAAGCCGATGCCGATGCCAGCCCGATCATCTGGATGGTGCTGTCGAGCGACCGGCTTTCGCCGCTGGAAATGTCCGACTATGCCGATCGCTACCTGATCGACCGGCTCGGCTCGATCGACGGCGTTTCGCAAATCCGGATTGGCGGCGAGCGCCGTCGCTCGATGCGCGTCTGGCTGGACCGCAAGGCCATGGCCGCGCGCAACCTCACGGCCAACGATATCGAGGACGCGCTGCGCGCACAGAATCTGGAGCTGCCGGCCGGACGCCTGGAATCCAGCGACCGTGAGTTCAGCCTGCGCACCGCACGGCCGTTCACGACACCGCAGGAATTCGCAGCCCTGGTGATCCGTCGTGGCGATGACGGTTATCCGATTCGCCTGGGCGATGTCGCCGATGTCGAGATCGGCGCCGAGGATCAGCGCAGCGAATTCCGCGCCAACGGCGTTCCGGCGATCGGCCTGGGCGTCATCAAGCAATCCAAGGCCAACACCCTGAGCGTCGCACGCGCCGTCAAGGCGGAAATGGCAACCGTGGCGGCCGATCTTCCGGACGGCATGCGCCTGGCCCTGAACACCGACTACTCGCTGTTCATCGAGGCCTCGCTCAATGCCGTGATCCACACCCTGGTGGAAGCCGGCCTGATCGTGATCGCCGTAATCTTCCTGTTCCTCGGCAATCTGCGCGCCACGCTGATCCCGGCCGTTACCGTTCCGATCTCGCTGATCGCCTCGTTCATCCTGCTGACCACGCTGGGCTTCTCGCTCAACATCCTGACGATGCTCGCGCTGGTGCTGGCGATCGGCCTGGTGGTGGACGACGCGATCGTGGTCGTGGAGAACATCCACCGCCGCATCGAACTGGGCGAGCCGCCCTTGCTCGCCGCCTATCGCGGCACACGCGAAGTCGGCTTCGCTGTCGTCGCAACCACGCTGGTGCTGATTGCGGTATTCACTCCGCTGGCGTTCCTGCAGGGCAATGTCGGCCGGCTGTTCCGCGAATTCTCGCTGGCACTGGCGGGCGCGGTGGCGTGTTCCAGCATCGTCGCACTGACGCTGGCACCGGTCATGGCCGCCGCCCTGTTGCGGCCGCATCAACGCCCCGACCGTTTCACCGGCGCCTTCCTGCGTGTGCTCGACCGCGTTGGCCAGCACTACCACCGACATCTGGGCTGGTTGCTTGACCGAGCATGGCTCGGCGTCGGCGTGATGGCCGTGCTGCTCGGCGGCATCGTCGTGCTGTTTCGGCTGATCCCCGCGGAAGTCACGCCGCAGGAAGACCGCGGCCAGTTCTTCGTTCGCGCCACGGCGCCCGAAGGCGCGACCTATGACTACACCTCGCGCTACATGGCAGAGATCGAGTCAATGCTGCTGCCCAAGCTCGGCAAAGGTGAAGTCGACCGCATGATCGTGCGCGTGCCGGGCTTCGGCTCGTCGTCAGTCGTCAACACCGGCATGGTGCTCGCGTCCACGACCGACTGGGAAGATCGCGAGCGCTCCACCGGCGAGATCGCCGCCGAGATCGGGCAGAGCCTGCGCGCCCTGCCGGGCGTGCGCGCCAACGCCGTGCAGCGCGGAAGCTTCGGACAACGCATCGGACAGCCCGTCAATTTCGTGCTTGGCGGCGGCACCTACGAAGAGCTCGCGCAGTGGCGCGACCAGTTGATGGAACGCATCCGGCAGGAAAATCCACGGATCACCGATCTGGATTCCGACTACAAGGCAACCAAGCCGCAGATTCAGATCGACATCGATCTCAAGCGCGCCGCCGATCTCGGCGTTCCGGTCGAAGCCATCGGCCGTACCCTGGAAACCATGTTCGGCAGTCGCCGCGTCACCACCTTCATCGAACAGGGCGAGGAATACGACGTGTTGCTGCAAGCCGGCATCCGCGACCGCTCCAGCCCGGCCGACCTGCAGAACATCTACGTGCGGTCCACGCGCAGCGGTTCGCTGATTCCCCTGTCCAACCTGATCACCACGCGCGAGGTCGCCAGCGCGCCGGAATACAATCGCGTCGACCGGCTGCGCGCCATCACCATCGAAGGCGGACTGGCGCCCGGCTACACGCTCAGCGAGGCGCTCGACTACATCGAGCGAATCGTCGGCGAGGATCTGCCGTCCTCGGCGCGTCTGTCGTTCACCGGCGAATCACGCGAACTACGGGATTCCAGCAGCGCCTTGTATCTGTCGTTTGCATTGGCGCTGGTGGTGGTGTTCCTGGTGCTGGCCGCGCAATTCGAATCCTGGATTCATCCGCTGGTGATCATGATGGCGGTGCCGCTGGCGGTGTTCGGCGCCCTCGCCGCTCTTGCCGCGTCCGGCTACACACTCAACATCTACAGCGAGATCGGCATCATCATGCTGATCGGACTCGCCGCCAAGAACGGCATTCTGATCGTGGAATTCGCCAACCAGCGCCGCGACCAGGGCCTGGAATTCCGCGCCGCCCTGATCGACGCCGCCCGTACCCGGCTGCGGCCGATCCTGATGACCTCGGTGGCCACCTGCGCCGGCGTGGTGCCATTGATGCTGGCCACCAATGCCGGTGCCGAGGCGCGCGAGAATCTGGGCATGGTGGTGTTCTGGGGCGTGCTGTTCTCCACGGCACTGACGCTGGGTGTGGTCCCTGCGTTTTACGCTCTGCTGGCGCGCCGCACCGGCTCGCCGGGCGAACGTGCAACTCGTCTGGACCAGCAGCAGGCGGCGGTGCCGGCGCAACAGGGTGATCCCCAGGAATGAGGTCCTGAGACAAGGCCCGCTGCGGTTCACCTCGGGCTGCTAGCATCGCCGCACCAACATTTTCGGAGAGAGCGCGTGCGCAATCTGTTCCTGGTTTCGCTGCTGCTTGCGACCTGCCCCCTGGCCGCGGCGGCGAGCTTGACCCCGGCCAGCCGGCTGCAGATGACCCGCCTTGCGAGTCCCGACGTGGCCGCGGCCCTGCGTCGCGAACAGGCCGTGCCCGCCGGTACGCCGCGTCCAACCCTGTGGGCCCTACCCGTGAGCGCCCCCTTGCCGACACTGGCCGATGGCGAATGGGAGACGGTGGACGAAACTGCGATATGGCGACTGCCGCTGGAAGCCTCTGGAGCGCAATCGATCGGCATCGCGTTTTCGGACCTTCGCTTGCCGGACGACGCCCAACTCAGCGTCAGCTCGCTGGACGCAACTCAGACGCGTGGCCCGTATACACAGGCCGACGTTCGCAACGGGAAGCTGCAGCTCCCGATCATCGAGGGCGAGCAACTGCTGCTGACGGTCGAAGTGCCGGTGGCACGGCGCGAGTCGCTGAGCTTGACGATCGCGCGCCTCGACTATGGCTTCCGCAACTTCGACGAGGCCGACGTCGCTTACAAGTCCGGCGGCTGCAACGAAGACGTCGCCTGCTCGGCCGGCGACCCGGTACGCGACCAGATTCGGGCCGTGGCGCTGTACACCGTGGCGCAACCCGACAGGAGTTACACTTGTAGCGGCACCTTGCTCAACAATACCGCCCAGAACGGACGCCCCTACTTTCTGACGGCCGATCACTGCTTCCGCAACAATAGCGGCGCCTTCGTCGGCGATCCGGACAGCATCGTCCTGTACTGGAACTACCAGGCCTCAAGCTGCGGCGGACCGCGCGACGGCAATACCTCGCAAAGTCAGTCCGGCACCACACTGCGGGCCAACAACCTCAACTCCGACTTCGTGCTGCTGGAACTCGACCAGCGACCACCCAGCAGCTACGAGGTCTACTACGCGGGCTGGGACCGCAGCAACGCCGCGCCAACGAGCGCGGTCAGCATTCACCATCCCCAGGGGGATGAAAAGGCGATCAGCGTTGAATACGACGCGACCACAATCACCGATTACGGCTCGGACACCACAGACACCAGCGCCAACTACATCCGCGTCGGCAACTGGGACATCGGCGTGACCGAAGGCGGCTCCTCAGGATCGGCCCTGTTCAACCCGGACCATCGTCTGGTCGGCACGCTGACCGGCGGGGCGGCGCAATGCAACAACCTCGGCACCAACGACAATAACCAACCCGACTGGTACGGCCGCTTCTACGAGCACTGGAACGGATCAACCGCCGTGGCGGGCAGCGTTCGCAGCTGGCTCGATCCAAGCGGCAACGGCACCACCCGCCTCAGCGGCATCGACGCCGCCGATATTGGCGAGGACGACTCCGACGACGGCGATGGCGGCAGTCTGCCGGCGCTGCTGATCCTGTTTGGCGGCGCAGCGGTGCTGCGGCGCCGGTATCGGCGCTCAGTCTGATTCGAGCAACTTGTACTTGCGCAGCAAGCCCCGGAATTGGTGATAGCTCAGGGCCAGCCGTTCGGCGGCGCGGCGCTGGTTGAACCGCGCTTCCTCCATCGCGGCCTTGATCAGACCGGTCTCGAAGATTTCGACCTCGGCCTTGAAGTCCAACGGAAATTTCGGTGTCGGCGCAGCGCCAGCGCCGTCCGGACGCGGCCCTGTATCTGAAACCGGGGCGGTGGCGGCATCCGGCCTGACCGGCGTCTGCTCAGGCGGCGGTGGCGGCCGAAACGGCGAAGCAAAGGGATCGATCTCGATGCGCTCGATCGGCCGCTTCGCGCTGTCGCTGCGATAGACCGTGCGTTCCACCACATTGCGCAACTCGCGTACGTTGCCCGGCCACTCGTAGTCGAGCAGTTGCTGCTGCGCCTTGGGCGCATAGCCGGCGAAGTACTCGAAGCCCAGCTCCCGCGCCATGTTCTCGCCGAAACGTTGCGCCAGCAGCATGATGTCGTCCGGCCGCTGGCGCAGCGGCGGCAACGTGACCACGTCGAATGAAAGCCGGTCTAGCAAATCCTCGCGAAAGCGGCCGGTGCGCGCGAGCGCCGGCAGATCGACGTTGGCCGCCCCGATCAGGCGCACATCGGTCTTCAGGGTTTCGCTGGAACCCACCCGTTCGTATTCGCCGTACTCGATGACGCGCAGCAACTTCTCCTGAAGCCGCATCGACATCGAGGACAGTTCGTCGATGAAGATCGACCCGCCGCTGGCCATTTCGAACCGGCCGGTACGTGGCCGTGTCGCGCCGGTATAGGCACCCGCTACGTGGCCGAACAGTTCGGACTCCAGCAACTCCTCGTTGAGCGCCGCGCAGTTGAACTTGATGAACGGTCGCTGCCAGCGTTCCGACAGGAAATGCAGACGGTTGGCGATCAGCTCCTTGCCGGTTCCTCGCTCACCGATGATCAGCACGGGCTTGGATAACGGCGCCACGCGGGACACGCGTTCCAGCACCGCAAGAAAGGCATCGGCCTGACCGAGAATCGGATCCGGATCGTCTCTGAGCAAGGCAGTTCGCCATAATTATCAAGGGTTGGCGATTTCTACCACACATTAGGAATAACTCGCCATTTATCGACGCCGCACGGCTGCTTTCAAGGCCTGCGATTTTATAAAAATGTCAACTAATACAACAAGTTGAAACTAATTATCGAGTTTGGCACGCCCTTGGCAATAAAGATGGCACAAAGGCAAGAACGCAACACCCAAGGAGAAACACGATGTCGATCAAGCGCACTTCCCTGATGACCGCCGCCACCGTACTGGCTCTGTCCTCGTTTGCGGCCAACGCCGCCGACGCGAGTCTTTCGGGCCGTGCCGCCACCGGCATTGGACAGTACATCGCCGCACAGGGCAATGCCGCGCTCGCCGAGCTTCGCCAGCGTTTTGTGGCGGAACTCAGCGATCAGATTCAGCTTTTCGTTCCCGAGCCTCCGGCGGAACTGAAGCCCGCCGTGCCCGCCGAGCCGGGTACGGATCCAATCAACTGACCGCCGCACCGTTCGCATTTCAATCGAGGTAAGACCATGGGCATTTTTTCAAGAATCTCCGACATCATGAACTCCAACGTCCACGCCATGCTCGACAAGGCGGAAGACCCGGAGAAGATGGTCCGGCTGATCATTCAGGAGATGGAGGACACGCTGGTGGAGGTGCGCTCCACGTCGGTTCGCAGCATCGCGCGCAAGAAGGAAATCCAGCGCAACGTGAACACGCTTCGCGCCGAAGCCACAGACTGGGAAAAGAAAGCCGAACTGGCCATCTCCAAGGACCGCGAGGATCTCGCCCGGGCTGCCCTGCTGGCCCGGACACGCGCCGAGGAACGCGCTGCGGACCTGGAAAAGGAACTCGGCCATGTGGCCGAAGAGCTGAGCAAGCTCGAGGACGACACCGGCAAGCTCAAGGCGAAGCTGGCGGATGCGAAGAGTCGCCAGAAAGCGATTATCATGCGCCAGACGTCTGCCGCCTCGCGCCTCAAGGTCAAGCAGCAGGTCAACGACCGGCGCATGACCGACGCCATGCTCAAGTTCGAACAGTACGAGAGCCGCATCGACACCATCGAAGCACAGGTGGAGTCGTACGATGTCGGTAATGCCAAGACCTTGCAGCAGGAGTTCGCCGAGTTGGAAACCAGCGAAAAGGTCGATGCGGAACTGGCTGCGCTCAAGGCCAAGCTGAGCGCCAAGACCGCGAACGAATCAAAAGACTAATCGCCCGTCACGGGTGTTTTGGAGAGGGGTGTGGAAGATCTAACAGGCTTGATCGCGGTTCTCAGCACTTTCGCGACGCCGGTGCTGATCGTCTGGATCGTCCTGCACTACCGGTCGAAGCGTCGGCAGGAGGACTCTGCCGACCGCAGCAGCCGGCTGGGGAGTCAGGTCGAGTTCGAACAAATGGCTGAAAAGATGGAACGGCGCGTCCAGGCGCTGGAAACGATCCTGGATGCAGAAGTCCCGGACTGGAGAAAACGAGATGATCGATAGAGAGTTCTGGTCCCGCCTGCGGCGTATCCCCGCCAGCGGCATGGTCGCCGGGGTCTGCGCGGGGTTCGCGGACTACTTCGATTGGAACGTCCGCCTGATTCGTGTACTGGTGGTGCTCGCAACGATCTTCATCTTCGGGCCGATCGCCTTCGTCGGCTACGCGGTGCTCTGGTATGTGATGGAGCGCGGTGAACATGGTGACGCAGCGCGCTCGAACGAGCGATCGACACGGTCGAGCAGCCCCGCCGGCAGCGGCTTTGCGGCCAAGGCGCGTGGCGACGCGCGCGAGCGCTTCCGGCGCCTCGAACAGCGCCTGGTGGCGCTGGAGGAATGCGTGACCTCGGAAGAGTTCGAGCTGCGTCGCGAGTTCCGCAAGCTCGAAGCCTGAGCCGCAAACCTGAGTTGAAGACGAGCGCCTTCGGGCGCTTGTTTTGTTTGGACGGGACGGCAAGCCGCAAGTCCAGACCGAATCGCCAGCCCTGCCGCCATTGTTCACGTGAGGCAGTGCTACGATGTTTCGCTTTGGCTACGTCCGCCGCATCACCGCTCCATGCCACGCAAACCCGCCCATGAACGCTTTGACACACTCAAGGCGATCCAGGAACACGCCTTCGTCCTGTTCGGCCGTTTCGGCTACGAAGGCGTTTCGATCGGCGACATCGCCAAGCACGCCAAGCTCAGCAAGGGCGCGCTGTATTGGCACTACAGTGGCAAGGAGTCGCTGTTTCTGGAGTGTCTGCAACGTCTGCACGCGATCTTCAATCAGCACATCTTCGATCCGATGGACGCGCAGAGCGACGCCGTCCCGCGCATTCTCCAATTGTTCGAGGGCCTGCGGCGGTTCCTGGACGACCCGCGTGTGCAGCGCGGCATCGCCGGCTTCTGGCTGGTCCCGTCCCGCCCGGAGACCGCGCGCTTCATCGACGCGCAGACCGTCTTCGAGACCAGGGCGCGTGACATCATCGAACAGACGCTGAGACTCGGCGCACAGCAGGGTCAATTCGACCTGGGCTCCGATGTCGAGGACATGTCGCGCGCGATCATCGCCTTGGTCGAGGCCGTGGTTCTGCCGATGCGTCACCAGTCGCCGGATGAGGTGCAGCGCATACTGGCCGTGCTGGCGCGCACACTGTTCCGCGCCTACGCCGGCAACGAGGATCTGATCGGGCTGACCCGCTCGCTTTGAGCCCAAAGCGAAAGCAATATCCGAGGTTCAGGTCGGCGACACGCAAACAGCGGCACAGTGCCGTGCGGCGGCGGCGGCCGCCACGAGGAGCGCCTATGACAACGAATCTCCACCGACTCACTTGCTGTGCCCTGCTGGTTTGCGGGACAGTCTCGGCCAAGGTCGAAACCGAACGGGCCGCCGCCCTGGGCAAAAGCCTGACGCCGGTCGGCGCCCAACGCGCCGGCAACGCGCAAGGCACGATTCCGGCCTGGGACGGCGGCCTGAAACAGTCCCACATGGCGCGTGGCGACAATCCCTACGCGGACGAAAAGCCGCTCTACACCATCACCGCGTCCAATCTGGATCAGTACTCGGATTTGCTTTCGGAAGGCCACAAGGCCCTGTTCCGAACCTTCCCCAAGACCTACAAGATGAAGGTCTACCCGAGTCACCGCAGCGCCTCGTATCCCGACTGGCTGTATCAAGCAACGATCGGCAACGCGACCAAGGTCGAGCTCACCGACAACGGCTACGGCTTCTGCTGCACCGCACGCGGTTTCCCGTTTCCGATCCCGGAGAACGGCACCGAGGTGATGTGGAACCACATCATGCGTTACAACACTCGCGGCTATCGCGGCTACCTCAACAACGCCATCGTGCAGCCCAATGGCGGCCATGTGGTCGAACGTGACTACCTGGAACTCACCTATGTCTACAACAACCCCGACACGAAACTCGAGGAGCTGGACAACCGCAATCTGTATGCGATGACCAAAACCGTCGCGCCGGCGACCAAGGCCGGCGAAGCCGCATTGCTGCACGTGCCGATCGACCGCATAAAGGACCAGACCGGCCTGTGGATCTACAACAACGGAGTCGGCCGCGTGCGCCGAGTCGGTGAAGTGGGCTACGACAATCCCTTGTTCGAAGGCCTGATCACCCACGATCAGATCGACATGTTCAACGGACCGCTTGACCGCTACACCATCAAACTCATCGGCAAGCGCGAAATGCTGGTTCCCTACAACAGTTACGCGCTCTACAGTAACGACATCGATTACGACGACCTGATCCAGCCCGGTCATCTCAATCAGGACATTGCCCGCTACGAGCTGCACCGCGTCTGGGTTATCGAGGCCCAGGTCCGGGACGGTGTCCGCCACCGCTACAAGACGCGCACCTTCTATCTCGACGAGGATTCCTGGCTGGTACTGATGGAGGACATCTATGACGAACGCGATCAGTTCTGGCGAACCTCGGAAGCTCACGCCGTCACCTTCGCGAACGTGCCTGTGGTGATCAACGGTCTGCAGATCCACTACGACCTGCAGTCGCGACGCTACGTCATCATGAACATGACCAACGAAGAGCGTGACATGATCGAATATGACTGGAACCAGAGACCGGGGTATTTCACACCGCGCAGCCTGACGCGGTTCGCCAAGCCTTGATCCGCGCGTGGCCCACCGGATTCAGTAGTGATTCAGCGCGGCCGACCTAGATTCCGCTACGCTCGCATACGAGTGTCCGAATGCGCAGGAGGGAGCAATGAACACACTGATCGGTGCCGCGACGGCGGCAGCCTTGCTGGTGTCGCCGCTGGCGTTTGCCGGCCACTACCATCATGACCGCGGTGACTACCCCGCCTACGGGCAGTCCGTCTATGGTCAGGAGCGCTACGGCCACAGCGAATTCGCGGAAGTTGTGGAGTCGCGTCCGGTGTATCGCGAGATCCGCGTGCCGGTGTCACACGAGCAGTGCTACGACGAACGGGTACCAACGCGTAGCAGCGCTCGTATCGGCGAGACCGGCGGCACCCTGATTGGCGGCATACTTGGCTACGTGGCCGGCAACCAGATCGGCAAGGGCACCGGGCGCGATGTTGCCCGTGTTGCGGGTGCCGTGACCGGTGCCGCCATCGGCAGCAGTTACGGCAACCGAGGCGCCTCCGGCTACGGTGACGAATACACCTACCAGACCCGCTGCAGAACCGTGCGCGACTACCGCTACGAAACCGCGCTCGACGGCTATGACGTAACCTACCGCTACAACGGCCGCATCTTTCAGACCCGCTGGCCGCACGACCCGGGCACACGCATTCCGGTTGATGTGGATGTGCGCCCGGTCCGCTACTGATACGGACCGATATTCGGACCGTTCATGACCGAGCGCTACACGATCATCACCGCGCTGCTGATTTCGGCTCTCGCGCCAGTGGCCGTGGCACAGGGACCGCGTATCGACGACATCGCGCCCTCGCTCAGCGCCGTCGAATCCATTTCGAAACCGGGACTCGACGCCGCTGCACTGACCCGCGAACCGGGTCCGACTGCGCCGCCGCGCGCACCGCGCGAGGCGGCGCAGGATGCACAGAAGCAATATGGTGGCCGCGTGCTTTCGGTGCGGCTGATCAAGGACAAGTATCGGGTGAAGCTGCTCAAGGACGGGGAAGTCCGGGTTGTCCAGGTACCGGCGCGCTGAATGGCGCCGACAGATTTTCATAACGACCAGAACCAAGAGACCATGCGAGTACTAATCGTTGAAGACGAACCGGACCTGCGCCGTCAGGTAGCCCGTTATTTCCAGGAAGACGGATTTACCGTCGAGGTCGCCGCAGACGGCGAACAGGGCTGCTATCTGGCCGTGGAGTACCCGATCGATCTCGCCGTCATTGACCTCGGCCTGCCGCGCACACCGGGCATCGAGATCATTCGTGAAGCCCGCAAGGTCGGTCGCGACTATCCGATCCTGATCCTGACGGCACGCGACAACTGGCAGACCAAGGTCGAAGGCCTGGAAGCCGGCGCCGACGACTATCTGGTGAAGCCCTTCCACAAGGAAGAGCTGATGGCTCGCTCGCGCGCCTTGTTGCGGCGTAGCGGCGGTTGGGCACATTCAGTGCTCGAATCCGGTCCCTTCGCCCTCGACACCAAGGCCAAGCAATTGACGTCGGATGGCGACAAAATCGAGCTGACGGCCTATGAGTATCGCGTGCTCGAATACCTGTTGCTGCATGCGGGCGACGTCATCTCCAAGACCGTACTGTCCGAACACCTCTACAGCGATGACGAGGAACGTGACAGCAACGTGATCGAGGTTTTCATTCGACGCCTGCGTACCAAGCTCGATCCGGAAGATCAGCTGCATCCGATCGAGACCTTGCGTGGACAGGGCTATCGTTGGGTGTTGCCGCGCGCGAATGCTGAAGCCTAAGCGGCTGTCGTATGCAATCCCTGCGAACGCGACTGCTGCTCGCCGGGGCAATCGTACTCACGGGCTTCATCCTGATCTGTGGCGCGAGTCTCGAACAGGCGTTTCGCGGCGCCGCGATCGAGGCGCAGCAGGAAAAACTGCGCGGCATGGTGTTCGCGCTGCTTGGCCAGGCCGAGCTGGGAGCCCGTGACAATCTGACGATTGCGGACTTCGACCTGCCGGATGCGCGGCTTTCTCAGCCGCAATCCGGCATGTACGCCTGGATACTCGATTCGGACGGCAGCATCAGCTGGCAGTCGCCGAGCGCCTTGTATGAACCACCGCCGAGTCTGTCACCCGACATCAGCTCGTTCCGCTTTCAGCGGGACGATGATGACGGCAGCTTCATCGGCGCCTACGGCCTCAAGTGGATCGGCCTGGATGCGGAGGCGCGCACATTCACGCTGATCGTGCATGAAAATTCGCTGGGCTACGATCGTCAGCTTTCACAATTCAGGGCCACTCTGTGGTTGTGGATGGGCGTGGCGGCGATCGGACTGCTGGTGGTGCTGGTGCTGGTGCTGGACTGGGTCATCACGCCGACACGGCGTCTAGTGACCGAATTGAACAACATCGAGCAAGGTCGGCAGGAAACGATCGACAGCGCCTACCCGCGTGAAATCGAGCCCTTGACCGATGCCCTTAACTTGATGCTACGCAACGAACGCGGCCGCCTCACGCGCTATCGCAACGCCATGGGCGATCTCGCCCACAGCCTGAAGACTCCGCTGGCGGTACTGCACGGCCTGCTCGAGGAAACCGAGGATCCGCTGCTGCGGTCGCGCCTGCGCGAGCAGATCGACCGCATTCAGCAAATCAGCGAGTACCAGCTCAGTCGCGCCGCCGCCACCGGTCGACGCACGCTGTCGGAACCCATTCCCCTGCGCCCGATCATCGACAAGACCATCAGCGCGCTCGCCAAGGTCTATCGCCACAAGGGCATCAGATTTGAGGTACAGGCGCCACACACGCTGCGCCTGCGCGCGGATGATGTGGACCTCTACGAACTGATCGGCAACATCATGGACAACTCGTCCAAATGGTGCGTGCACCAGGTGCTCGTTCAGGCCCTGGTGCAAGGCCGCGAAATCGAACTGCGCTTCGAGGATGACGGTCCTGGCTTTCCGAAGTCACCGGAGTCTCTGCTGGCCCGGGGTGCACGGGCCGACGAGCGTGTCCCGGGGCAGGGCCTGGGCCTCAGTGCCGCCGCGGAAATCGTCAGCGCCTACGAAGGCGAGCTACGCCTGGATCGCAGCTCCCTGGGCGGCGCCGCCGTGATACTGAAACTACCGGTCTGAACGCCGGCCGCGGCGCGGCGGTTTGGCATCGGTCGCCGTCGTCGTCTCAGGTGGATGCTGCATCTTTTCCAGGATATTGCCGAGCCGGTCGCCCAGATGACTGCTGGCCGCGATTTCCATGGCACGTGCGACTTCGGCGTGCACGGCCATTTCCACCAGCGGCCGAAGCCGCCAGATCAAATCCCCAAGCTGCGACATATCCTCCGCCGGCAGCATCTCGTCGCCATAGCGCTCAACAATATGGCGCTCGACCAGCAGCACCATTTCCTCGGCTGCGCGTTCGACATTGGCACGCAACGAGACCACCACTTCCAGCAGGTCATCCATGGGAATGCCGGCCTTGGCCAGCTCCGCGCCAGCCTGCAGCATGCGCGGGCTCGGCGCCCGAAAGCGCGTGCCATCGACTTTCAGCACACCCAGTTCATCAGCGCGTGCCAACCATCGTGTGCTGAAGCGCGTGCCGAACATGCGCACCAGATCGACCAGTGAGTAGTGTGCCGGCGCCTCATCGGTCCAAGGACTGGACACGGCCGTTTCGAGGCCCAGCAACTCGGCCAGTCCGTGCCCCTGATCCCAGGCCTGCAGCATCTCGCCAATGCTGTTGAGCGTGTAGCCGCGCGTCAGCAGCTGTCCGATGATGCGCAGGCGCGACAGGTGCTCCTGTCCGTACACGCCCTTGCGCCCTCGCCGCTCCGGCGGCGGAATCAGGCCACGGTCCTGATACGCACGCACGTTGCGCACGCTGGTCCTGGCGGTGCGTGCCAGTTCACCGACGCTGAATTCCACGACAGGCGGCTTCGGCACCGCCGGACCGGCCTTCGCCGGCTTCGCCTCGTCACCTGCGGTGGCGAGCTTCGACGATCGCAAGCGCTTGAATCGACTCTGTGTCATCCGGCAATGATAACCGGCCCGACCGGCCCGGATGCGCACCGCGATCTCCAGGTTGCCGACTCGGAATTACTGTGACATCATTTGATGTAACATTCACATCGCAGGAGTGAGACGATGCTTCCGGAACGTCGCGATCTAACATTCAAGCTGGACCCCGAACGCATCTGCGACTGGCATCCCGCCGGCCGCCACGTCACCCATTTCATGAATGCGCTCTCGATCTTCTTTCCCGAGGGCGAGCGCTTCTTCATCAACAGCGTGCGCCACTACCGCAACGACATCCGCGACCCGGAGCTGAAAAAAGCCGTCGTCGCGTTCATCGGCCAGGAAGCGATGCACAGCCGCGAGCACGTCGAATACAACGCGCTGATGACGCAGGCAGGCCTGCCGGCCGACCAGCTCGACGCATTCGTCGGCCGCCTGCTCAAGCGCATTCGCGACATCACGCCGCCCGCCCACCGCCTGTCGGCGACCATCGCGCTGGAACACTTCACCGCGATCATGGCGAACCAGTTGCTCAAGTCACGCGCCCGGATCGCTGGCGACACGCCGGGCTACGCCGATCTCTGGCATTGGCATGCGCTCGAAGAAACCGAACATAAGGCCGTGGCCTTCGACGTCTACCGTGAAGTGCTCGGTAGCGGCCCGCGCGCCTATGTGCTGCGCGCGTACGGCCTACTCGCCGCCAGCGTGATCTTCTGGGGTCTGGTGTTCGGCTTCCACCTGCGTATGATTCGCGCGGACCGCAAGGCCCGTGGCCTGCGCGGCTGGTGGTCCACGGTGCGTTACCTGTTCCTGCGCGAGGCCGTGCTGATTCGCCTGATTCCGCAGTGGCTGGACTACTTCAAGCCCGGTTTCCATCCGTGGCAGCACGACAACCGCGCCTATCTCGCGGAAATCGACGAAGTGATGGCACGCGCCGCGCCGCCACCGAACGCAGTGGCGGCCTGAAGCCGTCACTTGCGGCTCAGGTGCGTCGCAGATAACGCGCGGGGCGCATCCCCATCGCGTACAGCAATGCAAAGTAGGCGACGGCCGCCGCGACGATCGTCGCGGCGAGCCGGCCCGCCCTGACCATGGCCGGCGCGCTGGTCCAGCCTTCAAGCGAACCAGCCGTCCAGGCCAGCACCATGGCCATCACCAGGTTGGCAATCCCGACACGCAGCAGGAACACGCGCCATTCCCGCCGCGGGCACCATACGCGCTCCCGATACAGGGCACGCGCCAGCAGACAGGCATTGATCCAGGCGCTGATCGCGGTTGCCAGGGCGATGCCCGCGTGCGGCGCCACGAAATCCATGGCCAGCAGGCTCAGCGTGAATCCGGCACTGAGCAGCATTCCGCAGACCAGTGCGATCACGCCGAAACGGATCGGTGCGCGTGTCTGCTGTCGCGCATAGAAGCCCGGGATCAGAATCTTCACGAACGAGAAGCCGAGAAAACCCAGCGCGTAGGCCATCAGCGCCCAGGCCGTCTGCCCGACGTCCGTCACCGTGAATTCGGAATGCTGGAACAGCGTTGAAACGATCGGCCCCGCCAGCACGAACAGCCCCACCGTGGCCGGCAAGCCCAGCAACACCACGGCACGCAAGGCCCAATCCAGGGTATCGCTGAATTCTTCGGCCGAGTTCCTTGCATGGTGTCCCGCCAGACTCGGCAGGATCACCGTGGCGATGGCGATGCTGAAGGTACCGAGCGGAAATTCCATCAGCCGGTCGGCGAACCACAGCCAGCTGACGCTGCCCTGCCCGGGCAGGAACGAGGCAATGATCGAATCCAGCAGCAGGCTCACCTGCTGTACCGACGCGCCGAACACGATCGGGATCATCAACGTGATGATCCTGCGCACCTGCGGGTCGTGCCAGCCCCAGCGCGGCCTTGGCAACAATCCCAGCTTGGCCACGGCCGGCAACTGGAACAGCAACTGCACGATGCCGGCGAAGAACACCGCGATCGCCAACGCCTCGACCGAGGGCGCATACAGCAGCGCCGCCGCGATCATCACGATGTTCAGCCACACCGGCGTCAGCGCGGGTATCGCGAACTTGCCGTAGGCATTGAGGATGCCCGACACCAGGGCCGCGAGCGACATGAACATCAGGTACGGAAACGTCCAGCGCAGCAGGCGCACGCCCTGCTCGAACTTTTCGGGGTCGTCGGCAAATCCCGGTGCGAAAGCGCCCATCAACAGCGGTGCCGCAATCACCGCCACTGCCGTGAACAACAGCAGGAATCCCCCCAGCGTGCCGGACACCACGTCGACCAGGGCGCGCACCTCGGCCGGGCTGCGCGTGTTGCGGGTTTCGGTCAGCACCGGCACGAAGGCCTGCTGGAACGCCCCTTCGGCGAACAGGCGCCGGAACAGATTGGGGATGCGGAACGCGACAAAGAACACGTCCATCGCCGCACCGGCGCCGAACAGCGAGGCCTGCAGCACATCGCGAACGAAACCCAGCAGACGGGAGACCAGCGTCATCAGGCTGACGACGCCACTGGAACGGAACAGGTTGGAGGACATGAATGATGTGTTGTGAATGAAGCCCGGAGCCGCCTGACAGTTGACAAGCGCAAGGGGCGTGAGAATACTACGCGCCCTTCATATTTTGACCGACCGCGGAAATTTCCTGCGGCATCGTTTCAGGAGCTTTACCTTGGCCAATTCCCCGCAGGCGAAAAAGCGCGCCCGCCAGTCCGAAATTCGTCGCGGCCGCAACACCGCACAGCGCTCCATGCTGCGCTCGACGATCAAGCGTGTCGTCAATGCAATCGCCGCCAATGACAAGGCCGCCGCCGAAACCGCCTACAAGGACATGGTGCCGGTGCTGGATCGTCACTCGAATCGTGGACTGATTCACAAGAACAAGGCCGCTCGTCACAAGAGCCGCCTGACGCAGCGCATCCAGGCGATCTCTGTCTCAGCCTGAGTCTCATCGCGCCGTCGCATCAGAAACGCGGGCCAAGGCCCGCGTTTTTTGTGCGCCGAACTTGATGTGACGCCCGTCGGGCGTTTCAGTCGGCGACCACCAGATTGTCGCGGTGGATCATCTCCGGCTCGCCAAGAAAGCCCAGACGCTCGAACAGCGCCAACGACGGTGTACCGACAATGTGCGCGGCATCGGCCGCCGCGTAGTTGACCAGCCCGCGCGCCACTTCGCGCCCCTGCGGGTCCACACACTGCACCAGGTCGCCGCGTTCGAAACCACCCTCGACGCTCAGCACGCCCACCGGCAGCAAACTGCGTCCCTGCTCGCGCAGCACGCGTGCCGCCCCCTCGTCCACGAACAGCCGGCCGCGCACCTGCAGTTGCCCTGCGATCCAGCGTTTGCGTGCCGCCATCGGCCCGCGCACAGGACGTAACAGAGATCCCACGGATTCGCCCGCCGCAATCCGCTCCAGCACACGCTCCGTGCGTCCGTGCGCGATCACCGTGGCTGCGCCGGAACGCGCGGCCCATTGCGCCGCCAGCAGCTTGGTGCGCATGCCGCCGCGTCCCAGATCGCCACGACCTTCGCCCGCCATTGCGGTCAATGCCGGATCGGACAGATCGGCCTCGCTCAGCAGGTGCGCGTCGGCGCTCTGCCGCGGGTCGGCCGTATAGAGCCCATCCTGATCGGTCAGGATCACCAGGGTCTCCGCTTCAAGCAGATTGCTCACCAAGGCGCCCAGGGTATCGTTGTCACCGAGCCGAATCTCGTCCGTAGCCACGGTGTCGTTTTCATTGACCACCGGCACTACACCCCATTCCACCAAGGTGCGCAGGGTCATTCTGGCATTGAGATAGCGCGCGCGGTGGCTGACGTCGTCGTGCGTCAGCAAGACCTGCGCGGTGCGCAGTCCATGCGCCTGGAAGGCCGCTTCCCAGGCCTGCACCAGACCCATCTGGCCAACGGCGGCGACCGCCTGAAGCTCATGCAGCGATTCCGGCCGCTTCGACAGACCGAGCCGGGCCCGACCCTCGGCCACCGCGCCGGACGACACCATCACGACCTGATGCCCGCGCGCCACCAGGGCAGCGATCTGGGCCGCCCAATCGGCGATCGCTTCGCGATCCAGGCCGCGCCCCTTCGCCGTCAGCAGCGAGGAGCCGACCTTGACCACCCAGCGCCTAGTTCGGGTCAGACTCGTCCGCTGGCTCATCGCCCCACTCCTCGGCTTCGTGCTTGGCCTCGCGTGCCCAGGCGGCTTCGATCCAGTCCATGGTTTCGCGCCCAAGTTCCTCCAGCCCGCGCTGCGCGGCCGCCGAGATCGCGAACCAACGGCCCCGCCAATCCAGCGCCTCGACAATTTCACGGCAGCGCTGCTGCGCCTGCTCCGCATCCAGCAGATCGGTCTTGTTGAGTACCAGCCACTGCTCGCGCCCGGCCAGATCGGCGCCGAACTGCTCGAGCTCGGCGCGAATCGCGCGAACGTTCTCGATCGGGTCGCTTTCGTCCGGCGGCAGCACGTCCACCAGGTGCAGCAACAGGCGCGTGCGCGACAGGTGCTTCAGAAAGCGGATGCCCAGCCCGGCGCCATCGGCGGCACCCTCGATCAGACCGGGAATGTCGACCATCACGAAGCTGCGCAGGGGCCCCACCGAAACCACACCCGGCTGCGGATACAGTGTCGTGAACGGATAGTCCGCGATCTTCGGCCGCGCCGCGGACATCGAAGCCAGCAAGGTGGATTTGCCGGCGTTGGGCATGCCCAGCAGACCCACGTCCGCCATCACCGACAGTTCCAGACGCAGATCGCGCTGCTCGCCGGGATAACCAGGTGTGTTCTGACGCGGTGCGCGGTTGATGCTGGACTTGAAGCGGGTATTGCCGATGCCGTGGAAGCCGCCACGCGCCACGCAGACCCGTTCCGTTCGCCGCGTCAGCTCGCCGATCAATTCACCGGTATCGCCGTCATAGATCTGCGTGCCCAGGGGCACCGGGATTTCCAGATCGTCACCACCAGCGCCATTGCAGTTGCTCTTGCCACCGGATTCGCCGTGCTGTGCCCGAAAAACGCGATTGAAACGAAAGTCCGCCAGGGTATTGAGGTTGAAATCCGCAACCGCATAGACACTGCCGCCGTCCCCCCCGTCGCCACCATCCGGACCGCCGAATGGAATCGAGCGCTCGCGGCGGAAGCTGATGTGCCCCCGACCGCCGTTGCCGGCCTCCACACGAATTTTTGCTTCGTCAACGAATTTCATGATGCATTTGCGCTCGATTCAGGCGTCCGGACACAAAAAAGGCCCCGCGAACGAGGCCCTTTCTGCGAGTGCCGGAACGCCTCAGGCTGCAACGATGTTGACCACCGTCCGACCCTTACGCGGCTTGAACTCGACCTTGCCGTCCGCCTTGGCGAACAGCGTGTAGTCGCGGCCCATGCCACAGTTCACGCCCGGGTGCAGTTCACTGCCGCGCTGACGCACGATGATGTTGCCCGCGATGACGCTCTCGCCACCGAAATGCTTCACGCCGAGGCGCTTGGATTTCGAATCGCGACCGTTCTTGGAACTACCGCCTGCCTTTTTATGTGCCATTGCTGATTCCTCTTAAAGCCGTGCGACGCCTCAGGCGCCGACGATCTCCGTGATCTTCACTTCGGTGAAGTGCTGACGGTGACCCTGTTCCTTGTGATAGTGCTTGCGGCGGCGGTGCTTGACGATGCGCACCTTGTCGCCACGGCCATGGGACAGAACCTCGGCCCTGACCGCCGCGTCCGCCACATGCGGAGCGCCGACCTTGGCGGATTCACCTTCACCCACCATGAGCACTTCGTCGAAGGAAATCGTGCTGCCCACCTCGGCGGTCAACAGTTCCACACGAAGTTTCTCGCCAGAGGCGACCTTATACTGTTTGCCACCGGTCTTGATCACGGCGTACATCGCACACTCCAGAACGTCTAAATCGAATCGGGCCGGTGGCCCGGAAGGGCGCGAATTCTATAGTCTTGCCGGCACCCGGTCAAACCCGGCTGAATTGACGGAATAGCCCACAAACTCTAGGATCGCCGGGCCTTTTCTCCCCCGCTCCCATGGAACTCAAAGCGATACTCTCGCCGATCGCGGATGACCTTCGCTGCGTCGATGATCTGATCCGTCAAAGACTGACGTCAGAAGTGGCGTTGATCAATGAAATGGGCAACTACATCGTCAACGCGGGCGGTAAGCGCATGCGCCCGGCGCTGCTGGTACTGACAGCGCGGGCCTTTGGCTGCCAGACGGCCGAACCTCACCTGCTGGCGGCGGTGATCGAATTCATTCATACCTCGACGCTGCTGCATGACGATGTCGTCGACGAATCGGTGCTACGCCGAGGCCGGGAGACCGCCAACGCAGTCTGGGGCAACTCCGGCGCCGTGCTGTCCGGCGATTTTCTGTACAGCCGCAGTTTTCAGATGATGGTCGAAACCGGTCGCATGGAAGTCATGCAGGTTCTGGCCGACGCGACCAACGCGATCGCCGAGGGCGAGGTCCTGCAGCTGCTGAACATCGGCGACCCCGATGTCGATGAGGCCCGCTATCTGCGCGTGATCGAACTCAAGACCGCCCGTCTGTTTCAGGCTGCGGCCGAACTGGGGGCGATCTGCGCTGACCAGCCGCCCGCAGTGCGAAAACAGGCCGCCGAGTTCGGCCACTGGCTGGGCATGGCATTCCAGATGGTCGACGATCTGCTCGACTACACCGCCCCGCCCGAGATCAGCGGCAAGAATATCGGCACCGACCTGGCGGAAGGCAAGCCCACCCTACCCTTGATTCATGCAATGCGGCACGGCAGCGAAGCACAGTCCGGCATGATTCGGGAAGCCATTCGCAACGGACAGCTCGAACGACTCGCTGAGGTGCTCAAGGTCGTTGAATCCACACAGGCGATCCACTACACTGCCGCGCTCGCTGCCAGCCACGCCGACAAGGCGCACGCGGCGGTGACCGGAATTCCCGATTCTCCCTACAAGGAGACGATGCTGGCGCTGACGCGCTTCGCGGTCGAGCGGGACCGCTGAAAGACCGGCGGAATCAGCGTTGCAGATTCAGTCTAAGTAGCAGATGCGGGGTGTAGCTCAGCTTGGTAGAGCGCTTGCTTCGGGAGTAAGAGGTCGCAGGTTCGAATCCTGTCACCCCGACCAATAAAATCAGGATTGTTCCTATCGAAAAGGCCAGCGAATCCGCTGGCCTTTGTCGTTTGTTCCGCCGAACGGGTCCAGAATGCATAGGCACAACGCCATCGGCGTACCGAGCCGATCTCGATCTCACCGACGCAACCGGCTCCCGTCTGCGTCAAGGCGCTCATCCGCCGCCTTTGCGCAGAGCACAGCCAGTAGCAAACTCGCGCAGCGGTCGCAGACATCCGCCCGCTCTTGCCTGAGCGGAGCGAACGAATGCTTCAACGGCTCGATCAAGGCTCGACTTGGACGACTGGTGCGGTGCGACCCATGGACGCAAGTCTGCGAGACAGTCTGAACGCGTACGTTTCCACGGCGCGCCAATCCCAGTCGGATGCTGCGCCCAGTTCCGGGTATCGACGTTCACGTGACCGGGCGCGAGATTCGGAATTGACGGCGACTCTGCACTGAAATGTGTTGGGCGGCGTACAGTAAATGTGAAGGCGGATGATGCCCCAGCCGCTCAGCGAATATCGGAACGACTTGCCATTCCGGGGCGGATCAAACCTGAGCTTTCGTTCTAGAACCTGCCCCTTCATCGACGGATACCAGAATCCGAAAGCATAGTTGCGAATACCCGTGTCTGCACAGAGCACGGCCTTCGCTTGAATCTCCGCCGCGGACGCAAAGTGTTGCAGCGGTTCCTCGAGCTCCGATTCGCAGGCCGTCACCACGGGACTCTCCGCCTGATACGCGCCTGCAGCCAGGACGCCGAAGTCGGAGACGGTGATGATGGTGGCAAGCGTCACTGAGCATCCCTTGCGGTTGCGGTGTGTGTGCCCCATTGGGGGTGACTGAGGTGCGGAGGCAATGGTCCAATCATGCAAGGCCTAGCTCAACCAGACATCCAGCGGAACCTTGTTCTGGCGAAGAACGGCCCGAACCGGCATGTCCTCGATCGGCCCCGGCGCCAGCGCGGACCGGTAAACCGCCTCCTTGGCGGCCCCGCCAATCTGCAGGACCAGCAACCGACTGTCGAGCAGACCGTTCAATGTCAGTGACATGCGTTGATGCGGCGCCGCCGGCGGCGTGACGGCGAGGCACAGATCGTCACCGCTCAGGCCAACCGAAAGCTCGGAAGCGCCCGGGAACAGCGAGGCCGTATGTCCGTCTTCCCCCATTCCCAGCAGGATCACGTCGAACGGACGCGGCAGCGCTGCCAACGCCGCTTCGCACTCGGCCTGACCGGCGTAGGCATCCGGCGCCTCATTCTTCATCGGCACGAAGCGGGCCGCCGCTGCCGGTCCGGTCAACAGATGCTCGCGAATCAGGCGACTATTGCTGTCAGCGTGGTCCGGCGACACCCAACGCTCGTCGACTTGCGCAACCACCAGCTTGTCCCACTCGATCGCATGACCGCGCAGCGCGTCGAATACCGCCGCTGGCGAACGCCCCCCGGAAACGGCCAGCAGCGCCGTATCCCGCGCCGTGATCGCCTGCTGCAGGCACGCGGCGACTGAAGCAGCGAGTGCTACAGCAGTTTGTGCTGCCGTGTCATGCCTAAATTCTCGGATCGTCGACGCCATTCCGCAGTCTTTCCAGGTTCAGGAGTTTCTACAGTAACCCGCGAAGGTAAGCAGCACTTCGTGACCCCGAGCGCGATTGATTACCAAAAGACTATCACCCGGAAAAAAACGTCTCTATAATGCGCGACCTCGCTGCCCGGGTCGGGCCGCGAAGACAATGCGCCCGTAGCTCAGTTGGATAGAGCACCAGGCTACGAACTTGGGGGTCGGTGGTTCGAATCCATCCGGGCGCGCCAAACATAAGTTGTTGAAGGGCCAAGGCTTTCTAGCCTTGGCCCTTTTTCTTTGGCGCACCGCACGGAACGCAAAATCGTCCCAGGGACGGTTTGGGGACGGTTTTGGGACAGTCATTTCTAAATAATTCTTTAATAACAAACGGATGCTGGGTACTGGCCGGTTTGACATGCGACGAAAGCTTGATGCGTACACTTGTCAACAGTATCAATTCGCTCCCCACCATCGCGGCCATTTGGAGGATCTAAGCCGCTTGTGCGAGTCATTGTCTGGCGCAGGTCGACGATAAACGTCCGCAAGCAGCCCAAAGCGGACCATGATTCTTCGCAAGCCTGTGTGGGGATGTTTCTCGATGCCGCAAGACGTACAGTCTGCTCAGGCACCCGATGCCAGTGCAGCAACAACATTAGGAGCGTTGCTCACAAGAGGCGATCTGAACCTTGCCGCGTCGCGCGCCGGCGGCATGCCGAACAGTCGCGAATATTCACGACTGAACTGGGAAGCACTTTCGTAGCCCACCGTGAACGCGATTGAAGCGGCATCACGCGGCTCGAACAGCAGTAACCAGCGAGCCCTCAGCAGACGCAGATTCTTCTGGTATTGGATCGGCGTCATCGTCGTGATGGACTTGAAGTGGCGATAGAACGCGGCGACGCTCATGTCGCTCATCGCCGCGAGCGGCTCCACCCGAAATGGTTCGTTGTAGTGTTCGCGAATCCAGTGGATTGCTCGGCGGATCTGCGATAGACGCCCGTCGGGACACGCAATCTCCCGCAGCATGCCGCCCAGCGGTCCTTGCAAGACCCTAAAGAGAATCTCACGCTCGATCATGGGCGCTAAAACTGCAGCCTCTTTGGGCCTATCCATGAGCCGCATCATGCGCAGCCACGCGTCGATCATTTCAGGCGAAGCCGTCACGCTGGAAAAACAGGTCGCCTCAGACTGGTCGTGCGTGTCGTCTGCGCCCGTCAGCAGGCCCGCGATGACGTCGGCATCCAGGGTCAGACTGATCGCAAGATAAGGCAGTGCTGGCCCGCTCGAACGAATCTCTCCGGTGGCAGGCACGTCCACGGGCACGAGGAAGTAAGAGCCCGCCGGATAGTCCAGGAGTTGATCTCCAATGGACAGCGTTTTGGAACCCTGAAGCACCAAGTGCAGCATCGGCTGGTAGACCTGGTTCGCGCACGCCTCGGCCCGCACCATCTCCACGCGCGGGATGCCGGTATCCGTCCACTTGTCGCCCGCGCGCATCACGAGCACGCGCAGCTCATCCGTCGCTCTGTTCATGTCGTCGATCATGCCGGTGATCATAGGCGCAAAGAGTCAGGTGAGAAGAATAGGCAAGAACGAGGGAAGAATGGGCACGCGTCCGAGCTTCGGCCGGCCGAATACTGTCGGCGCGCGGTAACTGCGACTAGGCAACAGCCTAACGACCGTAACTGCCGCAAGCACTATTCAATTTCAGAAAAGGTCGCTCCCCATGAAGCTCGAAGGAAAAGTTGCTGTTGTCACTGGTGCATCGAAGGGCATCGGTGCTGGTATCGCGAAGGCGCTGGGCGCCGCCGGTGCCATGGTTTACGTGAATTACGTGTCGAACAAGGCTGATGCCGACGCCGTGGTCGCACAGATTCACGAGCAGCGCGGTGGCGCGATCGCGATTCAGGCCGATATGAGCAAGGAGGCTGACGTGAAGCGCCTGTTCGATACCGCCAAAGCCGAATACGGAAAGCTGGACATTCTGGTGAACAACGCTGGCAAGGCGGTGTTTCAGATGATCGATGATCTCACCGAGGAAGCGTTCCATCAGCAGTTCAATCTCAATGTGCTCGGATACCTGCTTGCAGTCCGCGAGGCAGTGAAGCTTTTGGGCAATTCAGGGAGCATCATCAACATCAGTTCGATCCTCAGTACCGACCCGTATCTGGCATCCAGCGTGTACTCGGCGACCAAGGGCGCAGTCGACACCCTGACCTTCGCGCTCGCCAGAGAGTTGGGCCCGCGTGGTATCCGGGTCAACTCGATCCTGCCTGGGCACACCAATACGCCGGCAACCGATGGCAACTTCGCTGGCGAACTGCGCGTCAAGCTCCTCGCTGGCACCCCACTGGGCCGTTTTGGCGAGCCAGAGGACATCGCGCCGCTTGCCGTGTTCCTGGCCTCGGAAGATTCGCACTGGATCACGGGCGAACAGATTCGTGCCTCCGGCGGCGTACGCGGTGTGGGCTACTAATCACTGCTGCTAGAACTGCCGCCGCGTCGCTGGCCCCGAGGTTCTAGGCCAGCGCGTCGCGGCAATACTCTTCGCATCCACCAGAGCCTCATGAACCCTGGCGCGGCGGACAGTCTCGCCAAGGCGGGGTCGTGCGTGCCCGCCAGGCGTCCACGCTACCAGGAACGTCGCGCGATCGATCGCGATGCATTGCCGATTCGACGGGCCGCACCACGGGTGCCAAGCACGTCGATCCCTCATTTGGAACCCACTGCTCATGAAAAGTGTTGCCTCAGCGGCGACGCACACCTCTGGCGGGCGCCAGGTCGCGTTATGGACCGTTCTCGCCGCCCAGCTGATGCTCACGATGGATTTCCTGATCGTCATCGTGGCGCTACCGCGCATTCAACAGGATCTGGGATTTACCCAAGCGGGCCTTTCCTGGATACCCAATGCATTTTCCCTGGCACTCGGCGGCCTGCTTCTGCTGGGCGGCCGGCTCGGCGACATGATGGGACAGGTCCGCGCGTTTCGGGTTGGCATCGGCATTTTTGTGATCGCCTCCCTGACCGGTGGACTCGCCTCAACACAGATCGCCTTGGTAGCAGCCCGGGTATTCCAGGGCGTAGGCGCCGCACTCGCCGGCCCCAGTGTGCTGGCCCTCGTGACGGTAATGGCCCGCGATGAGGCGGAACGCGTGCGTGGCCTCTCGCTATTCATCGCCGTCTCAACGATCGGTGCTTCCGCCGGTCTGATCCTGGGTGGTGTTTTGACGGACTTCCTGTCGTGGCGCTGGTCTCTCCTGATCAACGTCCCGGTGGGAATCATCGTCGTGATCGCGGTCGGTCGACTGGTCGCAGAAACGCATCTCAAGCCCGCACGTCTGGATGTTGGCGGAGCACTGACCGGTACGCTGGGATCGATCAGCCTGGTTTTCGGATTCATCAATGCTGCGGACAAAGGCTGGGGGTCGTTGGGAACCAGCGCAGCGTTTCTAAGTGCGATCGTGCTGTTCGCCTCCTTCTTCCGGATCGAGGCCACGCATAAGGCGCCGTTGCTGGAGCTGAAATTGCTGCGCAACACCGCGCGACTCGCAGCTCTTGCGGTGATGGCGCTGATTGTGGGCATGCACTTCTCAATGTTGTTCATGCTCGTTCAGTTCTTTCAACGAGTGCTCGGATTCGGACCGTTACTGGCGGGCCTTGCATATGTGCCGCTCACCGCTACGGTGTTCGCGATCACTCACTTCGTACCTCGGTTGATCCAGCAGTTTGGACCGCGCGCGCTATTGACCGCAGGATGCGTACTGGTCGCGATCAGCCTTGTCCTCTTCGCGTTTCTCGACGAGAGCAGTCGCTACCTTCCAAGCGTGGTGTTGCCGGTGCTGGTGCACGCAGCTGGCGTCGCTCTGGTATTCGCGCCGGGCACGGTGGCGATCATGCACGGCGTTCCCGATGAGCACGCTGGAAGTGCATCAGGCCTGTTGCAAATGGATCAACAACTCGGCGGCGCGCTCGGCATCGCGATCATTGCGTCGGTCTACTCAATTGGCGCACAACCGGAACGCTTCGTTCCCGGTCTATCGGTCGCTTTTATGGTGGCTGCCGCTATCGCCATGGCGGCCGCTCTGGTTGCGCTGCGGACTTCCAAGAGAAGTTGAAGCCTTAGTTGCCTTCTGAAAATGCACCCAGCTTGTCCGGTGAAAATACACGGTTGATGGCCGCTTTCGGCTGCCCGGAGCGGAAAGTCGAGTGCAGAAAAGACGCCCGCGATTCCATCAAACAGCGACCGTCACTTTCGCTTCAATTCAATACGAGCACACCGATCGGGGCGTTGTGATCGAGATCGTGCTCGTATGCCCAGACAATCACCAAGGTTGACGACCGTGGCTTCCGAAAAAGCCTGCGGTTGGGCCGTCCTTGCCGATCAACGACATGTTGATCGCGGTTACTGCTCCCTCATCTGGCGATAGAAAACCCCTGTTGCCGTTGAGATCGGTCGCCACCTGACCGGGCTCGACCACGTTGACCTTGATGCCGAAAGGCTCGAGTTCCTTCGCGAATGCGACGGTCACGGCGCTGAGGGCAACTTTCGACGTCGTGTAGTCGAGGAAGTTGACGGTGGAGAAAGGTGACGTCGGATCGGTGATGAGCGTGAGCGATCCCACGCCGCTGCCCATCATGACGATCCGTGCATCGTTGGCCGCCTTCAGCAGAGGCAAGAACGCCCGCGTGACGCGTATGGGACCATAGAGATTCACCTCGAAGGTGGCCTTCATATCCTCCATCCGGGCTGCGCTCGGCGACAAGCTCGTGTCGAGGATGATGCCCGCGTTGTTGACGAGAACGTGGAGGCCTTCGATTTCGCCTGTTAGCATTTCCGCAGCATGTCGGACGTTGTCCTCGTCAGCAACGTCGATCTCGAGCAACCGGACATCCAGGCCCTCATCCTGCAGCTGCTGTACCGCTGCTTTCCCTCGAACCCGATCGCGCGCGCCCATCCACACGTTCATACCCGCCTTGGCGAGTCCTCTCGCGATGGCCAGACCAATGCCCTTGTTGGCGCCGGTCACCAGCGCTTGTCGCTTGTCGGTCATGGCCGGTCTCAGTTTGCAACGGCGTTGGTTGGGACCGCCACATGGTGACTGATATCACCGAACAGGCGAGGTTCGACTTCGCGCGAGGCGAAGCACCAGGTTCCGTCGCGAAGCTCGAAGGTATCAAGGTAACGGCCTGTCACGATCGGCTGCAGCGGCAGACCTGGGAGTTCCTGATGAACCGTGAAGTAGCAGACTGAACTGGCGCTGGTGAGGCTATCAATCTCGATAAGCGCATTCGATACGGAGTGCCAAGTGCGCGGAGTCTCGTCAGCGTGGTACTGAAGGTTGGTCCGAAGGAAGTGGGCGACCTCATCGCGACCGGTGATTACGGCATCGCCGACCTTGAACTTGGTACCCGCCAAAAGATCGGCGTTCGCGTCGACCTTCCCGTAGTCTAAGTTGTGTGTATACGCGGCGAGCAAGTGATGAATCTCGCTCTCGATCACAAGGCGATCCAGTACTGCAATTTGCGTGTTGATAGTCATTGGGGTGTCCTTAATCTCTTGGTGTGGTAAACACTTAATTGGTAGCGATCTGTACATCGCTAAGCGGGTAGGCGATGGCAGACTTTCGGCGAATCTCTAGATGTCGTCGTCTGCTGTAGACAGCGCCTGGCACCGCGCGAGGGGAAGCTATCCGAGGTCAGTGAAATCCTGGCATAGAGGACTGGGCGGTCAGGGAGTCGTGGCACCGCGACAGCACCAATCTTTCTAATGGGAAGGTCGGTGACGAAGCGCTTGCCGTCAGACCTGTGATGCACCACCGTCGGCGAACAGCTCTGTGCCGTTGATGTAGCTTGCAGCGTCGCTGCCAAGGAACGCGACGGCCTTGGCGATCTCTTCGGGCCTGCCGATGCGACCGATGGTGCTGCGGCCATTGAGATACGTCATAGCCGCGTCGGCTTGATCGCCGAAAAACGAGCGCAGCGAGGCGGTGTCCACGGGACCAGGGCTCACGATATTGATCCGGACGCCGGATCCTTTGATATCGATGACCCACCCTCGCACCATTGCGCGGAGTGCCGCCTTCGTGCCGGCATACACGCTCATGCCCGGCTCGGGGTTGATGGACGCCGTCGAGCCGATGATCACGATCGCGCCACCCTCACGCATTAGCGGCAGTGCTTTTTGGACCGAGAAAGTGACGCCCTTCACGTTGCCGTTGAAGGCGTTATCGAAGTGCTCCTCAGTCACGGAAGCGAGCGGGACGATCTGGCCTTCGCCGGCATTCGCGACGAGAAGGTCGAGCCGCCCGTGCTCGGCGTTCACGTGATCGTAAAGCCGGTCGAGATCGGCGAGCGTCGACATCTGTGCTCGTACGCCTTGAGCGTTGTCGCCGAGTTCAGCGACTGCTGCGTCCAGTTTCTCCTGATTACGACCCGTTATGACGACCTTGGCGCCCCGAGAGAGAAGTTCTTGGGCGATGGCCAGCCCGATGCCGGATGTGCCTCCGGTGACGACCGCGACTTTGCTAGTGAATGACATGGGAGGCTCCTGCATTTATGGCGGTATGTAGCGATCACTATAAACGGCAGCAGCGGGAATGCAAGGAAAACTTGTATCGGTCACTACATATTAGGGCTACCCCTCCTGCATTTGATGTAGGATTCGCTATATCAGCAAGATGGGAGACAGCACCGTGCAAGCCGCCGCGCCTCGGCAGCGCCGACCAGCGTTCGACCGCGAAAAGGGTGTGGAGACTGCCAAAGCGTTATTCCATGCGCGGGGCTATGATGCGGTCAGTATCTCGGACCTAACGCAAGCGCTCGAAATCAATCCTCCGAGCTTGTATGCAGCCTACGGGAGCAAGCTCGACCTGTTCGAGCGGGCGCTACAGTCTTATCTTTCGTCGGACTTTTTGCCGTTCGAGAAAATCCTGCGGCCTGGTCGCCCGCCCGCCGAGGCGCTGACGGATTTGATGGTGGCGGCTGCCCGTCACTATACGAAGGATCCGGGCAAGCTCGGATGCTTGATCACCGAGACCATGCAGGCCGATGACGCTCCAGCGCGCGAGTTGGCTAATGGCTTGGCCAAGGGCGGCCGCAACGCGATCCGCGCTTATGTCGCCGCTCATGCGCCTAAGAAGGACGTCGACCGCATAACGGACTATCTGCTGTTGAACCTGCGCGGGCTGTCGTCGTATGCGCGCCTGGGCTACACCCAGAAAAAATTGGTGGACTGCTCTCGAACCGCGGGACGCGCCCTCGATTCCGAGTTTGCTTAGCCCAGCCCCTGTGAAGTGTCGAAATGGATGCTGCGCGACGCTCTAGCTCGTCGCAGCATCGCACGACGAGATCAACCTAAGCCGCCTGTAGTCGCCGGTGAAGCATTCTGGATTGTACAAGGGGCGCATTTTGTGGCCGTCAGGGGTTGAGCGGATGAAGCCCGATGCCGACAGCGCACGCTGACGGCATCGGGGCGTGTCGCGCCAGATTTCAGACCTGCGCCTGACCGCCGTCAGCAAAAAGCTCGGTGCCGTTCACGAAGCTGGAGTCGTCCGAAGCCAAAAAGAGCGCGGCTCTCGCGATTTCATCAGGCTCACCTACACGACCCAGCGGGACGCGCGTGCTGAGATAGTCGAGCATGCCCTGCTGCTGAGCGAGATCGTCGCCCGCATAGTCGAGAAGAGCCGGAGTGCGGATCGGGCCGGGACTCAGGACGTTGACGCGAATGCCGGTCCCTTTCAGATCAAGGATCCAGCTGCGGGCCAGGTTGCGGACTGCTGCCTTCGATGCGGAGTAGACGCTGAAAGCCGCCGACCCTTCGATGCTGGCGCTCGAGCCGGTCAGGATGACAGACGATCCCTTGCCAAGCAGCGGCAGGGCCTTCTGAACCGTGAAGATCACGGCTTTCACGTTACGGCCAAAAATGCCGTCAACGTGATCGTCGGTGATCTGGCCGAGCGGCAACATGCTGCCGCCTCCGGCATTCGCGAACAGCACGTCGATGCGACCGGCTTCGGCCTTGACCTGTTTGATGAGGCGATCGAGATCGGCGTTATTCATCGAATCCGCCTGAACGCCGGATACGTTCCCACCGATCTCTTTCTCGGCTGCCTTCAGCGCGTCAAGGCCGCGCCCGGTGATGTAGACGTGCGCGCCTTCGTCGGCGAAAAGTTTCGCGGTGGCCAAGCCAATGCCGCTGGTGCCGCCGGTAATGACGGCAATCTTGCCATCGAGTCTATCTGTCATGGTCCTGCTCCGTTGTGTTGGGAGAGGCTGATGCGGAGGATCCGATCAGCGTCCTGTGACTAACGTAGGGCTAGGCGTGACATTCCAGAAGCTCGCCAAATTAAAGACACAATCCACTGGCATGGACGATCTACTTCGCCGTCGGACGTGCAGCATCCACCGCTCTGTTGTTGAATATTTCCATCACCCAATCAGCGAAGGCACGCAGCTTCGCGTTGGGATGTCGTGCCGCTGGATAGACAAGGTGAAGCGGCAACGATGGCTGTGTCCAATCCCCAAGAATGGGCACAAGCCGGCCGCTGTCGAGATGCTGCCGTGCACTGAAACCAAAGATTTGACCGATACCGAGTCCGGCCAGCAGTGCCTGGATATGCGCCGTGCTTTCACTGACGCTGACCGCCGAGCCAGTCGTGACCTCATGACTTTCGCCGGATTTGCTGAAACGAAGCGGCAGCGATTTGCCTGTCTGCGGAAAGAAATAGCTGATCGTGACGTGGCCCACTTCGATCTCGACCGGGTGCGAAGGCGTGCCGTGGATCTGCAAATACTCCGGTGTCGCACACGTGACGGAATCGAGAGTGCAGAGGTGTCTGGCGATTAACGAGGAATCGGGCAATGCGCCGCCGCGTATCACGCAGTCGACCCCGTCACCGATCAGATCGACGGGGCGATCATTCACACCCAGCAGCAGCTTGATTCCCGGATGCCGGGCGTGGAACTCGGGGAGCGCGGGAATGATCACCAGGTTGGCAAGTGACGAGCCCACATCGACCCGCAACGTGCCCTGCGGCGATGACCGCGCACGGCCTGCGGCGGCATCCATCTCCTCCAACTCGGCCAACAGAGTGACGGCCTGATCCCGATAAGCCTCGCCTTCCGGCGTGATCGTCAGCGCGCGCGTGCTGCGCTCCACCAGTTTGGTGCCAAGGTGCTGCTCGAGATCCTGCAGCAGCTTGCTGACGGACGATCGCGGCAGGTTGAGTGAATCGGCGGCCTTGGCAAATGAGCGGGCATCGGCGATGCGAATGAAGACGCGAATGGCGAGAAGCTGGTCCATCGATATGGTCCCTGGGCTGGAGTGTGTGCGAGGCTCGCGCCACTGTCTTCAGCGCAGGAAGCCTTCAAAGATCGATGATGCGGGTGTCGGCAATGCTTTCGGCGAATCCAACACCGAACACGGACGCAGGGGTCTGGAATCCAGGCTTGCTATGACCGCCTAAGACCAGCCGAGCGGCTGCCGACGCGGCCAATGGTGTGTACGAATAGCCATTGATGGTGTCGATCATCGCACGTGCGGTGCTGCCGTCGGCCCCGACCACCTCCGCAACGGCCCTCGCGCGATGGGCATCCCGCTCCGCGGCGGTCGGGCCTTCTGGCAGATCGGACAAGTCGCCTGCCGGAAACGCGGGGCCGCTGATGTGCACGTACATCTCGATGTTGGGGATCCGCGTCGAATGCCAGGCCGTGACGAGATCGCCGAAAGACAGCGGCGCGCATTCAACTGTTCCTTCGCCGAAGTCGAAGCCTCGGCCTTGCGCCCTGTCGTTGGCCACCAGCTTGCCGTCGATGCGGGCGAGCAAGCCGACGCCGATGATCTCGCCAGCACTGGTCGCCGATCCTCGTGACATCGAACCGGCCACCTGAAGCGCGATGCGCAGGGAATACGGGTTGTGGACGCGCTGTGCGAGATGCATGGCCAGGGAGTCCGATGGAACCACATCCCAGCCCACGCCGGGAAGCAGCATAACGCCCGCCTCCAGTGCCACACCCGACAGCGCTTCGGCGAGCTGGTAGACCTTGATCTCGGCCGTGATGTCGAGATAGTGCGCGCCGGTTGCGATGCAAGCGCGCATCAACGGCTCCGCCGTTCTGGCGAAGGGACCTGCACAATTGAGCACGGCCGTGAATCCCGCCAGCTGTGCATTGAGGACACCGGGATCGTCGAGTGCGAATACGAGTGAAGGGACCTCGAGCGTATGCGCCAACGCGGCCAGCCTGATGGCGTCGCGGCCCGCAACGGTGACGTCGAGCCCCTCTTCCTTTGCACGTGCCACCACCATCCGGCCCGTATAGCCCGTTGCGCCGTAAATCAGGAGCCGGTTCATGCGACGTGCTGCCAAGGCTTGAATACGAACTCCAGACTGTAGTCGTCGGGATCAAGCACATTGCCAGCGTAGTACCGCGGGTCGTAGTACAGCCTCGCGCTGGGCACGCCGTTGTCGGTGGCGCCAGCCGCGATCGCGGCGGCATAGGCCTGGTCGACCTCGGCGGCGCTGCGGGCAATGAAACCGATATGTGCCGCGCGTCCTTCGACAAGGCCCTCGCGCAGCCAGAAGAACACGCGGCCATTGGCACCGAAACCCTTGAGATCGGGATGCCCCGGCGGGCCGTCACGGCCGTCGTAGTCCAGACGATCGCTGATGCCCAGTGGAGCCAGCACCTCTTTGTAGAATGCGATCGAACGAGGGATGTCGCTCACGGAGATAAAGATATGGTCCAGCATGTCGGGGCTCCAGGACTGCGAATCAGATGTTGTAACCGCCAGCCACTTCGATCGACTGGGCGTTGATCCAGAGGTTGTCGTCGGACAACAGGCTGGCAATCGTGCGGCCGACATCGTCGGCTTCGCCGACACGGCCGAGCGCGGTCTGCGACGCCAGCAGAGCTTCGAATTCGGCATTGAGCCCGCCGCCGAGATCGGTGCGGATCGCGCCCAGCGCAATCGAGTTGGCGCGGATGCGACGTTCGCCGAATTCCTTGGCCATGTAGCGGGTCAGCACTTCGAGTCCGCCCTTGAACGAGGCATACGGCGCAACGCCGGCCGTGGCGACACGGGTCGTCGCACTGGCGACGTTGATGATATGGCCGCCGTCGGCCATCAGCGGCAGCAGCTTCTGCGTCAGGAAGAACGGGCCCTTCAGATGGACCTTGAACAGGTCGTCGAACTGCGCGCTTCGGTGACGGCCTCGATCGGCGCATACAGGCCGTAGCCGGCGTTGTTGACCAGCCCGTAGAAACTGCTGCTGTCCCAGCTGGTTTCGAGTGCACTGCGCACGCTGTCGTGGAATGCCGCAAACGACTCCGTCGAGGCGACATCCAGCTTCAAGGCCACCGCTTTCCCGCCGAGCGACTCAATCGACGCCACCACATCGGCAGCGACGCCAGCCTGGCTGTTGTAGGTGAGGATCACGCCCATGCCGCGCTGTGCGCACTGCAGGGCCGTGCTGGCGCCGATGCCGCGGCTGCCGCCGGTGATGATGACGATCTTCTTCATGTACTGCTCCGTCGTAGGTGTCAGCACAGACTAGAAAGCTCGGCACTGACCGGCCGCCCGGATCCTCTCTGAATCTTGCCTATTCCTACCTTTTCGCTTGCCAGGCCGACGCCAGGAGGCTCCAATGCTGCATGGAAACAACCCTCAAAGAGTTAAGGCGATTGGCTGCCGGCGCCGAGAATCGGCGGACCGAGACCGGGATACCGCGCGTCGCGATGGTCCAGGGCGCGATTCCGGAGCACGAGCTGGCGGCGGTCTACGAGCCGATGGTCAATCTGATCCTGCAAGGGAGCAAGACCATGACCGTGGGAGATCGCACGCTGCACTACGACCCGGCCACCTACTTCGTGATGTCGGTCGATTTGCCCGCGGTGGGCGCCGTCCATGCAGCGTCGACCGGCGAGCCGTATCTGGCCGTCAGCCTGACGCTGGAGCCCGCCCGGGTGATGGCCCTGCTCGCAAGTGTGCCGCCACCAAAAGGCGGCGCCCTCTACGACTGCGGCTTTTCCGTCGCGCCGGTGAACAGCGAGCTGCTCGATGCCTGGGTGCGCATGCTGCGGCTGATGGAGTCACCCGGCGATATTTCCGGGCTTGCGCCAGCCTACGAGCGAGAGATCCTTTACCGCGTGCTGATCGGGCCACACGGTTGGATGCTGCGCGACATTGCTACGCCGGATACCGCGCTGGCGCGCGTCAGCGAAGCGACCCGCTGGATCAAGGCTCACCTTAATGAGCCCCTGCGGGTCGAAGCACTCGCAGATATGGTGGCGATGAGTCAGTCGGCATTTCATCGTCACTTTAAAGCCGTCACTGCTTTGAGCCCGATCCAGTATCAGAAGCGGCTTCGACTGATGCAGGCGCGAACTCTTCTTATTGCCAACGGAAGAACAGCCACCACCGTCGCGTTTGATGTCGGTTACGAAAGCACGACCCAGTTCAGTCGCGAGTACACGCGGCTCTTCGGGCTGCCTCCTGCCAAAGATGCCGCTCGGGCGTATCAAGAGACTCGTTTACGTGCTTTGTCGCACTAGCCTATCTGTAAGCGAGCTGCGACCGGAGCATAACTCTATCCCGGCACTGACCGAGCTGGAGATGGGCGCTTCAAAGATATTGGCAGACCGCTACTAAGCCCCGCTCTGTTTTATGGGTCTATGTCGTTTCGAGTGGAAATCCCGGAATTCAGGCAACGGCATTGGTCCGTGCATAAGGCGGTGCCGGCAGATGCGAGAGCTTGCCGCAACTCAGGTAGATGATGGTCATCAGATGCCGGTGCGTGCGGAATCCACGGGCCCGGGCGATGGCGGCCTGGACCTTCGCGTTGATCGATTCGGCCGTGCCGTTGGACAAACCCAGCCGGAAGCTGTTGAGAATGCCGGACAGATGATCTCGGACGGTGGCACCCAGACGCTTGAAGGGCGCCAGCCGACAGCGCGCGCCCAGGACACCCAGCGCTTCAAGGCGGGCTCGGGGCCCATGCCGTCCTTGGCCGTCTCGAAGATGGCCCGCAGGGCCTCCTTGAGCCGCCAGGCCCGCGCGGTCTTCAGGTTCGAGTGCGTCAGCCAGTGCATGTCGTCGATCTGGGCCCGGCTCCAGCGGCGATGATCCTTGAGCGTACCCCAGCGCTTGCCTTTGAGCGCGGGCTGGCTCTTGACCTCGTTCCGGCGGACGGCTTCGAGCGCTTCGTTGGCCAGCTTGATGACATGAAAGCGATCGAAGCACGGCAGCGCCTGCGGCAGATGCTTCGCCGCGCCGGCCTGGAAGGCCTTGGACAAATCCATCGACACGGCGCTGATCGTTTTCGGATTGCCGCCGTGGGCGATCAGGTCGGCGGTGAAGGCCTCGAACACCGAGGCATCCTTGCCGGCGGTCCCCAACAGCACCCGCCGCGTCGGCCCGGCATCGTGAAACAGGCTGATGAAGCCCAGCCGGCCGATGTGCTTCTCGTCCACGCCGACGCGCGAGACGTCGGCGAAGGATTCCTTCGATCGAGCCGAACCCACGAGCGCCTCCAGTCCGCGCCACAGGCGCGCATCATTCACCCCGAGCAGGCGGGCCACCTGCGCCACCGGCATCGCCTGCGCCAGGGTCAGCACCAGCGCTTCGAACAGCAGCGTAAAGCCGCTGCCCGGCCGCGCCCACGGCACCGTCACCTGGGTGGTTTTGCCGCAGGCACCACAGCGCACCCGCGGCAACGGCGCATGAATAAACGCGCGGTACTGGAAGAAATGCAGATGTTGCCAGCGGTGCTCGCGCCGATCGTGGATCGGCTGATCGTTTGCACCGCAGGCCGGGCAGCTCAGACGCGGCGCCGAACAGCCCACCTGGAAGTGGATCTCGCCGGCCTCGGGCTCAAAGCGGATGTCCGTCACCTGCCACGGCCAAGACAAGCCCAGCGCCGCTGTGAACAAGGTTTCCGATCCCGACATGCTCGCCTCCCAACGCTTCATGATCGCCTCAATCAGGCAGCCCGAAGATTACCAGCGGTTTCCACTCGATTCGGCATGGACCCCGAGGCGATCCCGCCGGCGCCGGTGGACACCATCACCTACACGCGCCGTCAGAAGCAGCGCGACGCCGACACCGTCACCGACAGCGGTCTGCGCTTCGATGTCTCGGTTCCGGTGGAAACCATCGAGCTGCCCGATCCGGCCGGCCTCCCCGACGATCCGCGCAGGGTGATCGGCGAAAAGATCAGCTACCGTCTGGCACAGCGGCCCGGCAGCTACGTGGTGCTCAAGTACGTGCGCCGCGTCATCAAGCACGAGCAGACGATCCACTGCGCACCGGCCCCGGCAT